>MRWG01000042.1_pt1 | contig 279441 bp, 268 predicted proteins | sample 1013341 | NCBI WGS metagenome assembly MRWG01 (sample SAMN06117577, study PRJNA244670) | biofilm metagenome | biome: Water; feature: Cathode Biofilm; material: Biofilm; isolation source: microbial consortium enriched at the cathode of a solar microbial fuel cell | place: USA: District of Columbia... | reverse complement strand
AGCTTCGCATCGTAGAGGCCGTTCAGCAGATGGATGGCGCCCGGTCCGCTGGTCGACATGCAGACGCCCACCTCGCCCGTGTACTTGGCATGGGCGCAGGCCATGAAGGCGGCTTCCTCCTCGTGCCGGGGCTGGATGAAGTCCAGACCGTCGCCATCGGCGCGTTCGACCGCACTGAGAATACCGCCGATGCCTTCGCCACTGTAGCCATAGACCCGTTCCACGCCCCAGTCGCGCAGGCGCTCCAGCATGAAATCCGCGACGGTCTTCGCCATCTTCCCGATCCTCCATCGTCCGGCCGCGACGGGCGTGGAAAAGCCCGGTGCATCGGGACATGGGGAAAACCGTCTGGATATGAACCGCGGCATTCCGTCGACGCTGTCTTGTGCGTCGTGGAACAACGAAGCCGCGGTGGTGGCAAGTGCGTCGCGGGCAGCCGGCTCAGGCCGATTCGCGGTGAATCTCGCCATTGGCGGGCAGCGGCGCCTCTTCGATCTCAACGGCGTCAAGCATCGCGGCGACGCGCTCGAGCGACGCGATCAGCTGAGCCTGTTCCCAGTCCGCGAGGGCCTGGAATGCGCGGACGAAGCGTTGCGGCAGGGCGCCCGCGGCCTGCTGCAGGCGTTCATGGCCGATCGGCGTGCTGACGATGTGGGTCTGCCGCCGGTCGGCCTGCGACGGCAGACGCCGGACCATGCCGTGCGCAACCAGCTTGTCCACCAGAGATGTCACTGTCGCCTGGCTGACCCGCATCTGCTGCGCCAGGGCCTTGGGTGTGGCACTGTCCTGGCTGTCGACGATCTGAAGAACGCGGAGCTGCGTCGGCGTCAACCCGGCGGCCTGCGCCAGATCGCGGGAATACAGCTCCGTCGCGCGCACGATCCGGTGCAGGGCGATCAGGCTGTCATCCGTTCTGTGTCGGGACGCGTTGTTCATGATTCTCTCACGGCATTGAGTCCTATTTGCTTCAGCACGTGAAGATTTTCAATATAAAATTTGCTTCGGCTAAGAGCGTCCATCCGCGACATGCTTAGCCTGTGCGCGCCCTGGCGGCGGCTAAATGTACGTATATATGCGGCATATTCCATCCGCTGGCGGAAAAATATGCTTTGATGGTTGAAATTTCAGCAGCCCCCATATAGTTAGCTTCATCGAAGTTAGTGTGGAGGCGCAGGTACAATGCCCGAGATCATCGGAGACGAACCCAAATCCAAACCTCGAACTCGTGCGCCCCGTCTGCGCAAACCGAATGCGGAAGACGGGGCGGAAATCTGGGCGCTTGTGCGTGATTGCAAGCCGCTGGACGAGAACTCGATGTACTGCAATCTGATCCAGGCCGATCATTTCCGCGACACGTGCGTGGTGGCGGAACTCGACGGTGACGTCGTCGGCTGGATATCGGGACACATGATTCCCAACGAAGACGCGTTCTTCGTCTGGCAGGTGGCGGTGAGTCCGAAGGCCCGCGGCCTCGGTCTCGGCAAGAAGATGCTGCTGCACCTGCTGGAGCGCGACGCCTGCGCCGACGCGGCAGAGCTCAAGACGACGATCACCGAAGACAACGACGCTTCCTGGGCGCTGTTCCGCAGCTTCGCCCGCGCGATCGGCGGCGAACTCACCGATGAGCCGCATTTCGACGAAGAGGCGCACTTCGACGGTCGCCACGACACCGAGCACATGGTGACGATCACCCTGCCCGAGGAATTCGATCTCAAGCAGGCGGCCTGACCGCCGCAACGAAATTCCCGAATCTCCGAAAGGACGTACGCCATGCCCAATGACATGGACCAGAAGACCTCTGTCTTTGCACGCCGCGAAAGCGAAGCGCGCTCCTACTGCCGCTCCATCCCCTCGCTGTTCACCGAGGCCCGCGGCTCCGAACTGTTCGACGACGAAGGCAACCGCTATATCGATTTCCTGGCCGGCTGCTCGTCGCTGAACTATGGCCATAACGATCCCGACATGAAGCAGGCGCTGCTGGACTACATCGCCGGCGACGGCATCGCCCACGGCCTGGATCTGCACACCGAAGCCAAGGGCGCCTTCCTGACCGCCTTCGAGGAGCACATCCTGAAGCCGCGGGACATGGATCACCGGGTCATGTTCATGGGCCCGACCGGCGCCAACGCCGTCGAGGCGGCGATGAAGATCGCCCGCAAGAAGACGGGCCGCACCAACATCGTGGCCTTCACCCGCGGCTTCCACGGCGTGACCATGGGCGCGCTGGCCGCGACCGGCAACGGCTACCACCGCGGCGGCGCCGGGATGGACAAGTCCGGCGTCACCCGCATGCCGTACGACGGCTTTGCCGACGGCGTCGACAGCGCCGCGCTGCTGGAGCAGATGCTGACCGATCCGTCGGGCGGCATCGACGCACCCGCGGCGATCATCCTGGAAACCGTCCAGGGCGAGGGCGGACTGAACGCCGCTTCGACCGAGTGGATCGAGAACGTGGCGCGGATCGCCCGCGACAATGGCGCGCTGCTGATCATCGACGACATCCAGGCGGGCTGCGGCCGCACCGGGACCTTCTTCTCCTTCGAGAACATGGACGTGCAGCCGGACCTCGTGACCATGGCCAAGTCCATCTCCGGATTCGGGCTGCCCATGGCGATGGTTCTGGTCCGCCCCGAGCACGACGTCTTCGGCCCCGCCGAGCACAACGGCACCTTCCGCGGCAACACCCACGCCTTCGTCACCGCGCGCGTCGCGATCGAGAAGTTCTGGGCCGACGACAGCTTCGAGAAGGCCCTGGAAGAGAAGGCCACGCGCCTGACCAGGGCGCTGCGCAAGCTGGCCGAGACAGTGCCCGGCTCCCGCCTGAAGGGCCGCGGCCTGATGCAGGGGCTGGACGTCCATTCCGGCGAACTGGCCGGCGCAATCTGCGCCCGCGCCTTCGAGCTCGGCCTGGTGGTCGAGACCTCGGGCTCGAACGACGAGGTGGTCAAGATTCTGGCGCCCCTGACGACGCCGGCGGCGCTGTTCGAGGAAGGCTTCAACATGCTCGAGCAAGCGGCCGCGGACGTTACCGGCGGCATGCAGATCGCAGCGGAGTAGACGTTCATGATCATCAGGGATTTCAATGAGCTGAAGGGCACCGACAGGGCCGTCTCGGACAAGGAATGGACCTCCGTGCGGATGCTGCTGGCCGACGACGGGATGGGATTTTCCTTCCACATCACGACGCTGAAGGCCGGCTCGGAGCATACCTTCCACTACAAGCACCACTTCGAGAGCGTCTACTGCATCTCCGGCCGCGGCTCGATCACGGATCTCGGAACCGGCGAAACCCACCAGATCAAGCCGGGCGTGATGTATGCGCTCAACCTGCACGACCACCACACCGTCCGCGCCGAGGAAGACCTCGTCATGGCCTGCTGCTTCAACCCGCCGGTGACGGGCAAGGAAGTGCATCGCGAAGACGGTTCCTACGCGCCGGCCGACGAGATTTGAGGGCAAAGTAGAGTAGTACCATGTCACATACAGTCGAGAAGATCGGCGGGACGTCCATGTCCCGCCTCAACGAATTGCTCGAACCGCTGTTCCTTTCGGGCGGCGACGATCCCTATGGCCGTGTCTTTGTGGTCTCCGCCTTCGGCGGCATCACCAACCTGCTGCTGGAGCACAAGAAGACCGGCGAGCAGGGCGTCTATGCGCGGTTCGCCAACGCCGACAACGACCATGGCTGGCACGAGGCTCTGGACCGGGTGGCCGAGGCGATGCGGTCGGCGCACCGGGAGGTTCTGTCCCACGCAGGCGACGTCGAACGGGCCGACGAGTTCGTGCGCGACCGCATCGAAGGCGCACGCAACTGCCTGATCGACCTGCACCGGCTCTGCGCCTATGGCCATTTCCGCCTGGCGGAGCACATGCTGCAGATCCGCGAACTGCTTTCCGGCCTGGGCGAGGCGCATTCGGCCTTCGTCACCACGCTGATGCTGCAGCGCGCCGGCCTGAACGCACGCCGCGTCGATCTGACCGGCTGGCGCGACGACGGCGACGTCAGCCTGGACGAGCGGATCACCTCGGCGATGGAAGGCGTCGACCCGATGTCGGAGATGCCCATCGTCACCGGCTACGCGCAGTGCGTCGACGGCCTGATGAAGGAGTTCGACCGGGGCTACTCGGAGGTCACGTTCTCCCGCATCGCCGCGCTGACCGGCGCGCGCGAGGCGATCATCCACAAGGAGTTCCATCTCTCCTCGGCCGACCCGAACATTGTCGGCCAGGACGCGGTGCGCAAGCTGGGCCGGACCAACTACGATGTGGCCGACCAGCTTTCCAACATGGGTATGGAAGCGATCCACCCGAAGGCGGCGAAGACGCTGCGCCAGGCGGACGTGCCGCTGCGCGTGACCAACGCCTTCGAACCGGGCGATCCGGGGACGCTGATCGACGATCAGCCGGCGGAGACGGCCGCGGTCGAAATCGTCACCGGCCTCGACATCATCACCCTGGAACTGTTCGAGCAGGACATGGTCGGCGTGAAGGGCTACGACGCGGCGATCCTCGACGTGCTCAAGCGCCACAATGTCCGCATCGTCTCCAAGGTGTCGAACGCCAACACCATCACGCACTATCTGGATTCCTCGCTGAAGACCATGCGCCGCGTGGAGCGCGACCTTCAGGGGCTCTACCCCGCCGCCAGCATTTCGGCACGGCCGATGGCGATGGCCGCGGTCATCGGTCGGGACCTGAACGGCCTGTCCGTGCTCACCCGGGGTCTGCAGGCGATCGCCGGTGCGGATCTGGAGGCGGTGGGCGCAAGCCAGGGCCCGCGCAATGTCGATGTCCAGTTCATCTTCGAACGCGACGCCCTGCAGCCGGCCATCAAGGCGCTCCACGCCGCTTTCATCGAGAACCAGCCGACGGAACTGCGCCGCGCGGCCTAGCCAGCCGCGCTGGACGCCGCCCGTCCATCGCCGGCGGTGTCCGTCGGCACGGTGAGCGGCAGGCGGACCAGGGCCACAGTCCCTTCCCCGGGGCGGGAGCGGAGTTCGAATTCACCGCCGAGCAGCGCCACGAGTTCCCGGGTGAGCGGCAGCCCCAGTCCCATACCGCCATGGCGGCGGTCATAGCTGTCGGCGGCCTGGCCGAAGGGCGAGAGCACCTTCTCCATGTCGTCGGAGGCGATGCCGATGCCGGTGTCGGCGATCGATATCTCCACCGGCCAGTCGCCGCCGCCCGGCGCGGCCTTCACGCGGACCCGGCCACCGGCCTCCGTGAACTTCACTGCGTTGGACAGCAGGTTGATGATCACCTGACGCAGCTTGCCGGAATCGGACCACAGGGCCGGCAGCGTGCCAGCGGTCTCGTCCACCAGTTCGACGCCCCTGTCCTTCGCCATCGGCGCAACCATCGCGATGGCGAAGCCGATGCTTTCGGCGACGTCGGTATCCTCCAGATGCAGCTCCAGCTGGCCCGCCTCCGAACGGGTCAGCAGCAGGATCTGATCGACGAGCTGCAGCAGGTGCCGTCCTGCGTCCCTGATCGCGCGCGCGTGTTCGTCATAGGCGCCGTCATGGCCGACCGGACCCAGCAGCCGGTCGGCCATGATGTCGGCGAAGCCGATAATGGCGCTGAGCGGCGTGCGCAATTCGTGGCTCATATTGGCGAGAAAGCGGCTCTTGGCGCGGCTGGCCTGATCGGCCTCGTACGCCTTGATGCGCAGTTGCTCGCCCGACTGCTGCATTTCGCCGAGCATGCGGTTGAACGCTTCCGACAACGACCGGATCTCCCGCGGCGTCGGCTGCGGCAGGCCATCGACCCGGGCCTCGGCATTGCCGCCTTCGACCTCGCGCGCCACCGCCGCCACCGTCTCGATGGGTCGCGCCAGATGCCGCGCCAGCACCCAGGCCAGCGCCAGCGCCACCAGCAGACCCAGCGCGCCGATCAGCAGCGAGGCCATCTGAACCTGGTTGGCGTGGCGCTCCAGTTCCCGGATCGGCTGCGGCACCATCACGCCCCAGCCCGTCCTGTCGACGCTGGTGAAGCCGGCGATCATGTCGGCCTCCATGGCCGGCGAATAGAAGGTCTCGACCCCGGTTTCTCCGGCGACCATCCGGGCCACCGGCAGAATGGCCGATATGTCCTTCATTTCCAGCCGCCAGGACTCGTTCGGATGCGCCAGAACGCGGCCGAACTGGTCGACGATGGCGGAGTGGCCACGTTCGCCGAAGGCGATCTCCTTCTGGAGCCGCAGAAGGTAATTCATGCCCAGGACGCCAAGCGCAGTGCGGCCATCGTCGAGTTGCCGCACCACCACCAGCTTCGGCTGGCCCGCCCAGTTGGCCCTGACGCCGGTGAAGACCACGTCGCCGTCCGCCGCCTTCGCGGCCGCCTGCAGTTCGCTCATTTCCGCCGGCGTGTAGTAGCCCTCGCGGTCCTCGATATTGAGGATGATGCTGATGGGCCGGCCCGTCTCGTCGACGATGCAGTCATGCTCGAAACCCATCTCCACCAGCAGGCGGGCGACGCCGCCGTCGATGGTCGTGCCGCCGTCCATCGCCGCGATCGAGAGCTGGAACACCGCCTCCACGTCGCGGGCGTAGCGGTCCAGTGCATGCGACAGGTTCTTCGCCAGCAGCAGATGGCGCTCGCTGACCTCGTCGAGTTCCTTCTCGTAGGCCGACCGCTGCGTCCAGAAGGCCAGGAGGCCGACGGGGATGACAGCGACCAGGAAGAAGGCGACAAGCAGCATGCTGCGCAGCGAATCACCCCGCTGGCGACGCGCACCTGCCTTCCGCTTGCTGTCCGCATCCGCCATTGCATGCTCCCGGGCCCTTGCGGCCGGTTGTTCCATGCAGTCTACGCCATGCAGGACCGCGCAGGAAACAAGCCGGCATCACACCGGGCATCATCAGGAATCGACCCTGTTGCCCGGATCAGCACGCCGGTAAAGATCGGATCGGCGGCAGTCGAAGCCACGGAGGCATGAAGATGGCGGATGGCGAGGGCACCGGCATGGCGGGATGCATCGGCGGCGGCATCGTTCTGGGCGGCTGCGCCGTGGTGCTGCTGGCGGCCCTCGCCGGAGGCGTCATCGCGCTCGGCCTCTTCGCCGCGGTCAACCCGATCATCACGACGACCGTTCTCGTCCTGTTGGCAGCGGGCGGCATACGCGCCTGGCAATTGCGCCGCCGGCACCGCAGCGATGCCGAAGGGGACGAGCCGCCGACCGACCGCTAGGCGTGCGGCGCGACGTCCTCCATGAAGGCGCGGAGCGCGTCCAGCCGAGCCTCCACCCCGCCGCGGGCGACCGGATCGAGCAGGATGTGGGTCACGCCCACCTCCGCCAGGGCGCCGATGGTCTCCAGCATCTCTTCCGGCGAGCCGGCGATGGACTTCTCCGGGTCCATCGCCTTCGCCGGATCCAGGAAGACGCGCAGCGAAAGCGTCAGTTCATCCGGGTCACGCCCGATCGCCTCGCAAGCTTCGCGGCACTGCCGCCACTCGTCGGCCACAACCGTCCGCGGCTGAAAGGCGGCATGGAAGGCGTGGCCATAGCGGGCGACACGGCGGAACGCGGGCGCGCTGGAGCCGCCAATCCAGATGGGCAGCGGCTTCTGGACCGGCTTCGGTTCGAATCCCACTTCCGGGAAACGGTAGAACTCGCCCTCGAACGAAGGGGCGGCATCTTCGAACAGCGTCCGGAATATCTCGAGTTGCTCGTCCGTCCGCCGCCCGCGGGCGTCCCAGGGCATGCCCAGCACGGCAGCCTCCTCAGCCATCCAGCCGACGCCGGCGCCCAGGATCACGCGGCCTTCCGACAGCACGTCCAGGCTCGCGATCTGCTTGGCGGTCTGTACCGGCGGACGGTAGGGCAGGATCAGCACCGTGGTGCCCAGCCGGATCTTCTCCGTACAGGCCGCGACGAAGGTCAGCGTGCTCATGGCGTCCAGCCAGCTCATGTCCGGCGACGGGCCGAACGAGCCGTCACTGGTATACGGATATTTCGACGCGAACTCGGCCGGCCAGCAGATGTGGTCGCTGACCCAAGCCGAATGGCAGCCCAGCCGCTCCGCTTCGCGTGCAAACCCGATCAGTGTCCGCCGGTCCACGTTCCGCCCCAGATGCGGCAGATGAATGCCCCATTCCATGGCTCCCCTCCATGTCCGTTCTCTCCCACTCGCGCCAGTCTAGCGGGGCCGCTAGGATCGTGCGCGGGGAGAAATCGCATTCGGGGAGACAGGGAATGCGCGAGAAGACGATTACCGGCTACTGCAATCCGTTTTCGGCAACGCCGGGCGAGACCATCGGATTCATGGTCTCGACCTACGCGCCGGGCGACTACGAGGCCGAACTGGTGCATGTGCGCGCCGGCGATGATTTCAGCGACGCCAGCGTGGGCGTGATCGAGGATGTGCTGGCGGCCGATTTCGCCGGAACCTATCCCGGCCGGAATCAGCCGCTCCGGCCAGGTTCATCTGGTGTCGTCGAATCCGGCGCCCCCATCGGCCCCATGGACGGGCTGACCGTCGCCGCATGGATCTGGCCGACCCTGCCGGGCGGCCGGCCGCAATCGATCCTCGGCTGCTGGGATGCGGACCGCCGTGCCGGGTTCCGCCTGCTGCTCGACGCCGACGGGGCGCTGGCGCTGGAAATCGCCGACGGCAAAGGCGGCGGCCGAATGATCTCTACCGGCACACCGGTCCTCCAGCGCCAGTGGTACCGCGTCTCGGCCAGCTACGACGCGGGAACCGGAGAGGTCCGCCTGAGCCAGCAGCCGGACGGCCTTTCACCGGGCCAGAGCGTGGCCGCCGGGGCCGCCGAGGCGCAAGCGACGCTGGAGCAAGGCCTGCGGCCCGATGCGGGCGAGGCCCCGGTCATGTTCGCCGCCAGCGCCGGCGCCGAGGGTCCGGTCGATCACTACAACGGCAAGATCGACCGACCGCGCATCGCCGCGCGCGCGCTCGACCAGACGGATGTGGATCGCCTCATGGCCGCCGGTCCGGACGAATCCCTCCGCGGTGACCTGATTGGATGCTGGGACTTCAGCTGCGACATCCGGACGGACCGTATCACCGACCTCGGCCCGGGGGGCCGGCACGGCCGGCTCATCAACCTGCCCGCCCGGGCGTCGACCGGCTTCAACTGGACCGGCGAAGCCCACGACTGGCGCGAGAAGCCCGGGCACTACGGCGCCGTGCACTTCCACGACGACGACCTCTACGACGCGGGCTGGGAGCAGGATTTCTCCTTCACCGTACCGGCGGACCTGCCGAGCGGGCTCTACGCGGTGCGCCTGCGCCATGGCGGCGACGTCGACCGCATTCCCTTCGTCGTCCGTCCTCCGGTCGGCACTGCGACGGCGCCCGCGGTCTTCCTGATGCCGACGGCCTCTTACCTCGCCTACGCCAACTACCGCCTGCGCCTGAAGGCCAATCCCATCTTCGGCGACGGACGGCCGAAATGCGTCAATGACGCCTTCCTCGGCGCCCATCCGGAACTGAGCGGCTCGACCTACGACCTGCACAGCGACCGCTCCGGCGTACAGTACTCTTCCCGGCTCAGGCCGGTGACCAACATGAAGCCAGGCGACAACCGCCCCTGGGGCCTGCCGGCGGACTGCAACATCCTCGCCTTGCTCGACCATGTCGGCGAACCCTTCGACATCGTCACCGACGAGGACCTTCACCAGCATGGCGCCGCCCTGCTGGCGCCCTATCGCTGCGTTATCACCGGCTCGCATCCGGAGTACCACTCGACCGCAATGCTCGATGCGCTGGAGACCTTCACCGGCCAGGGCGGGCGGCTGATGTACATGGGCGGCAACGGCTTCTACTGGCGCGTGGCCTTCCGCGACGACCTGCCGGGCGTGCTGGAAGTCCGCCGCGCCGAGGACGGCACCCGCGCCTGGATCGCCGAGCCCGGCGAGTACTACCACGCCTTCAACGGCGAATATGGCGGGCTCTGGCGGCGGCAGGGCCGCCCGCCCAACCGGCTGGCGGGCGTCGGCTTCGCCGCCCAGGGCTTCGAGCGGAGCACCTATTACCGCCGACGGCCGGAGGCCGACGACCCGCGAGCGGCATTCATCATGGCCGGTGTCACCGACGAGGTCATCGGCGATTTCGGCACCGTCGGCGGCGGCGCGGCCGGCGAGGAGATCGACCGCCACGACGTCCGCCTGGGTTCGCCGCGGCATGCCCTGGTGGTCGCGACCTCAGAGGACCACGGCGAACAGATGCTGCGCACCAAGGAAGAGTTCCTGTCGACCATTCCCTGGTTCGACGACCCGAAGGTACGTGCCGATCTCACCTTCTTCGAATGTCCGAACGGCGGCGCGGTGTTCTCCACCGGATCGATCAGCTGGGCGGGCAGCCTGGGCCACGAGAACTGGAACAACAACGTGGCCCGCATCACGACCAACGTGCTGCGCCGCTTCATCGATCCGACGCCCTTCGAACTGCCCGGCGAGACCGCGAAGGGAGACCGCAGATGAGCCAGCGCAATGCGTTCCGTTTCGCCCACCCGTTCCGCGTCCGCTATGCGGAGATCGACGGCCAGGGCATCGTCTTCAACGCTCATTACCTGACCTATTTCGACACCGCGATCACCGAGTATCTGCGGCATCTGGGCTATGACTACGAGGCCGAGGTCAAACGCACGGGCGACGACTTCCACATTGTCAAGACGACGCTGGAGTACAGGGCGCCGATCCGCTTCGACGAGGAGATCGAGGTTGGCGTCCGCGTGCCGCGGATCGGGCGGTCATCGCTGGTGTTCGAACTCGGCATCTTCGGCAAGGGCGAGACCGAACCCCGCGCCGCGGGCGAAAACATCTGGGTCAACACGAACCAGTCGACCCACAAGACCGTGCCGGTGCCCGACGCTCTGATCCGCCTGATCCGCGATCTGGAAGGCGAGGCGCTGGAACTGGCGCGGCCGGTATGACGGCTGGCGGTTCCGGCCCCGGGCCGGGCGCGCTAGACTGCATTCTGCAGAACAGCCTTTGGGGGGAGGAGGCCATGGAAGCCGTCCGATATGTCGACCGTCTGAACGAGAAGTACCAGTCGCTGGGCTTTCCGCCGTACCAGTGGACCATCAACGAAGATGCGCCGCTGACGCCGCTGGAAAAGCCGCTCGGCGCGTGCCGCGTTTCCATGCTCACCACCTCGGGCGCTTCGTGCCGCGGGGAGCCCGGTTTCGACCCGGACGCGCGCAACGACCTGCGGCTTGACGCAGTGCCGTCGGACTGGCCGGCGGACGGCTTCGAGATCAACGACAATTATTACGACCACACGGACGCCAACGCCGATATCAATTGCCAGTTCCCCATCGAGCGGCTGAGGGAACTGGCGGCGGATGGCGTCATCGGCAGCGTTGCGCCCCGGCTCTGGAGCGGCTTCATGGGCCGCATCTACAAGCGCCAGGCGACACTGGAAAAGGCCGCCTGGCTCGCCGACGAACTGAAAGAGGACGGCGTCGATCTGCTGATCCTGGTGCCGGCCTGCCCGCTGGACCATCAGACCGCCGGGCTGGTGGCGCGCACGATCGAGGAAGCCGGTATTCCGACGGTCTGCGTCTCCACCGGTCGCGATCTCTCGGCGCAGGTGAAGCCACCGCGCACGGTCTTCGTCAATTTTCCCATGGGCAACGCCTTCGGCCGGCCCGAGGACCGGGCCCAGCAACGCCGGATCCTGATCGACGCGCTGGAGCTGGGCGTGAGGGGCACAACGCCGGGCGAACTGGTCGACCTGCCCTATGACTGGGGTCGGCCGGTGACGGTCTTCTTCAAGCAAACCACGCGCGAATACCAGTTGAAGAAGTAGCGGCGCGTTGACCGCGCCAATGCCGAACGGAACCGGCAACCCCATGGACGCCTATACGCCGGCCGAGATGGCCGTGCGCGTCCGCACTGTCGGTGTCGCCAAAGCCAGGCTCCCCGCCGTCTCCGTCCTCACCCTGGGCGTGCTGGCGGGAGCGTTCATAGCCTTCGGCGCGGTCCTCTACACCATCGTCATGACAGGCTCGCCGCTGGGGTTCGGGCCCGCGCGGCTGCTCGGCGGCGCGGCTTTCTCGCTGGGCCTGATCCTGGTGGTCGTCGGCGGCGCGGAGCTGTTCACGGGCAACAGCCTGATGGTCATGGCCTGGGCGGCGCGGCAGGTGAGCACGGCGCGTCTGCTGCGCAACTGGGCGCTGGTCTATCCAGCCAACCTGGCCGGGGCGCTGGGCACTCTTGGCCTCGTCTGGCTCGCCGGAACCCACGACATGGCCGGCGGCGCGGTCGGCGACACCGCGGCGGCGATCGCCGCCGCCAAGCTGTCCCTGTCCCCCCTCGAGGCCTTCGCCCGCGGCGTACTCTGCAACGTGCTGGTCTGTCTCGCCGTATGGCTCTGCTTCGCCGCCCGCGACGTCGCCGGCAAGGTGCTGGTGATCGTGCCCCCGATCACCGCCTTCGTGGCGCTCGGCTTCGAGCATTCGGTCGCCAACATGTACCTGATCCCGGCCGGGATGCTGGCGGGCGGCGAGTTCGATCTTGCCGGCCTGCTCGGCAACCTCGTTCCCGTGACGCTGGGCAACATCGCCGGCGGCGGCCTGCTCGTCGCTGGCGTCTACTGGATCTGCTACCTGCGCGGCCGTACCGACGAGACTGACTAGGTGCGGCGATCGCTCAGTAGCAGGTTGGCCAGTAGGCCAGCGGGTTGGGCTGCCCCCAGGGCTTCGGCTTCACGCGCAGTCGGCGGATCTGCGACTGCAGCCAGCGCTTGGTCTCGGCCGGGTCGACAATCTCGTCGACGCCGAGAATGCCGGCGCCGTCATAGGGGTCGGTATCCTCCGTCCACTGCTCGATCAGAGCCGCACGCTCCGCCGCCGCGTCCTCGGCCTGTTCCAGCCGCCCGCCGTGCACGACATTGACGCCGACGTCCGGGTCCATGAAGGAGAGCTCGGCCGACGGCCAGGCCGCGACCACGTCGGAGCCCATGTTGGTGCCGCCCATGGCGAAGTAAGCCAGCCCGAAGGCCTTGCGGAAGACCAGCGAGATACGCGGCACCCGGCAGATCGACAGCGCCTCCACCATCATGATGGCGCGGCTGAGCAACCGGTCGTGCTCCACCTTCGAACCGACCATGAATCCAGGGACGTCCTGCAGGAAGACGAGCGGGATGTTGAAGGCGTCGCAGAGGCAGATGAAGGCCGTGATCTTGTCGCACGCGCCCGGTGAGAGCGCGCCGGCGTAGTGCAGTGGCTGGGAGGCGACGAAGCCCACCGTCCGTCCGCCCATCCGCGACAGAGCCGTGATGATGCTGCCGCCGAAGCGGGGTTTCAGCTCGAAGATCCGGTCGTCGTCCGCCAGGTAGCGCAGCACCCGGCGCATGTCGTAGGCGCGCGTGCGCCGCATGGGCACCAGGTCATAGATCGTCTCGTCGACATCCGCGAGGCCGGGCCAGTCATGCTCGGGCGGCAGTTCCCAGGCGTTCGACGGCAGGTAGGAGAGAAAATCCCGGATCAGCTGGAAAGCCTCGTCCTCGGTTTCCGCGACCCGGTCGATCATGCCGGTGACCTTCTCGTGCACCTCGGTACCGCCCAGCGCCTCGAAGCTGATCTTCTCGCCCGTGGCGATCTCCACCACGCGCGGGCTGGTTACCGCCATGCAGGAACCCCTCAGCTGCACGACGAAGTCGGAGAAGGCCCCCTGGAATGTGCCCCCGCCGAAGCAGTTGCCCAGGATCGCCGTGGCCAGCGGAATCGAGCGGTTGCGGCGGTGGGTCTCGACGCTGGGCGTGACCTTCACGAAGCCCTCCGAGCCCAGCGTGTCGGGAATGCGCGCGCCGCCGGTCTCGGCGAAGAAAACGAAGGGATGGCCGTGCTCCACGGCCTGCTGCAGCATGCGCGTCTTCTTGCGGCTGCCGACCACCGAACTGGAACCGCGCTTGACGGTCAGGTCATCGCCACCGACCCAGACGGTGCGGCCATCGACCGTGCCATAGCCGCCGATCTTGCCGTCGCCGGGCGAGTTCGCGGCGTCCTCGGGCCGCTCGGAACGGGCGAAGGTGCCGAGTTCGATGAAGCTGTCGGGATCGAGAAAGCGGTCGATACGCTCGCGTGCGGTCAAAGCGCCGCGATCATGCAGCCGCGCGATGCGCTCGGCGCCGCCCATCTCTTCGCGGATCTTCCGCCGCCGCTCCCGGAACACGCCGGTCACGCTGCCTACATTCTCGTCGCCGGTTTCGCCATCGGCCATTGCCGTCCTCCCCTTGGATCGCAGTTGCCGAACGGCCTCCTCCGCCGTCCGCGTCGCCCCGGATTAATGAAGGGGGCCGAGGACGCCCGCAAGGGCCGCACACGCGCAGCATGGCGGCCCGCGCGTGACGGGCGGCTCAGCGGCCACTTTCCGACGCGCGGCCGTCCACCAGTTCGACCGCGCTCGAGACGTCGGCGCTCAGCTTCCAGCCATTGTCCAGCACGGCCGAGCGCGCCGCCTCCATCGCGGCAGTGCGTATGAGGGCGAAGTCCGTGCCGCGGAAGGTGTCGATCCAGACCCAGATCTCCAGCATGACATGGGTGGCCTCATAGCTGGCGATCGTCACCCGCGGCTCCGGCGTTTCCAGAACGCCTTCCAGTCCGGCCACCCGGGCGACGATCGCCGCCCGAACCTCCGGCAGCGGTGCGCGGTAGTCGACGCCCAGGGTGAAGGTCGGCCGCCTCAGCCCGTCCCGGGTAAAGTTGATCAGCGGCGAATTGAAGATGATCGAATTCGGTATGTAGATGTCTCGCCCGTCGGCGGTGCGGACATGTGTATTCCTCAGGTCCACGGCGGTCACCGCGCCTTGCGGCAGGTCGCCCGACTGTATGAGGTCGCCGATGCGGAAGGGGCGGGAGAAAACAAGAAAGAATCCGGCGAGGAAATTCTCCCCGACGCCGCGGAAGGCAAAACCGAGAGCCAGCGCTGTCATCCCGCCGCCGGCGAGCAGACCGGCGGCCAGATTCTCCCAGCCCAGCAGATCGGTGGCCAGCAGTACGCCCAGGAAGGCGAAGAGCCAGACCGGCAGACGGCTGACGAAGTTGGCGTGAATGCGGTCGCCCCGGCGGCGGACCAGCGACCCGAGCGCACGGCCGATGATCCAGCCGACGAACACCATGATCAGGAAGACGGCAACAGCCCCTGCCAGATCTGGCAGGAAGGCCGTCACGCCTTCAAGATGGCGATCCAGTTGCCGGCCGATTTGCACCCCCGGTTCGTCTTCCATGGCCGCGCCGCGCGTCCTCCGGTCTCGTTTGGATGATGAGCTTCGACCCTAGGTCGAGACTCCCGGGCGCGGGCGCAAGGTGGCGGCAGCGACTGTCAGACGCGTTCGATCACACCCATGCGGCCGGACTGGTAGTCGCGGACGGCGGCGTGGATCTCCTCCTCCGAGTTCATGACGAAGGGACCGTAGCGCGCCACGGGCTCGCCGATGGGGGTGCCGCCCAGCAGCAGGAAACGCCCGCCCTCGCCGGTCCCGGACACGGTCAGCGAGGTTCCCGGCCCGAAGACGGCCATCTGGCCGCGTTCGACTGTTTCGCGTTCCGGACCGAAGGATACCGCGCCGTCGAAGACATAGGCGGCGGCGTTGAAGTCCGTCGGGATGGCGATTTCCGCCTCCGCGCCGGCTCCGACGCGCCAGTCCTGCAGCCAGATCGGCGTACGCGTGCCGATCTTCGCCGCCACGCCGAAGGCCTCGCCGGCGATGACCACCACTTCGATGCGGCCGTCCGGGCTCGCCGCCCGCGGAATCTCGGCGCCGGCGAGATGCTGGTAGCCGGGCTCGGCGAACTTCTCCCGGGCCGGCAGGTTGACCCAGATCTGGAAGCCGTGCGCCGTGCCGCCCGCCCGCTGCATTTCAGGCGAAGGCAGCTCCGAATGCACGATGCCGGCGCCGGCGGTCATCCACTGCACGTCGCCGGCGCGGATGAGCTGCGTCTTGCCGGTCGAATCCTCGTGCAGCTTCTCGCCCTGCAGGATGTAGGAAACCGTCTCGAAGCCCCGGTGCGGATGATCGGGCGCGCCGAGCGCCTTCCCGGGCCCGTAGTCGACGGGACCGACCTCGTCCAGCATCAGGAACGGGTCGACCTGGTCCAGCCCCCTGGTGGGCACGGGCCGGCGGACCAGGAAGCCCGCTCCCTCGCGCTGCTGGTGCGCGGTAACGGTCTGCGCGATGCTGCGGCTCAACTCATTTCTCCTCGACGGCGACCTTCGCCGCATAGTCGGGCGGCGTGTAGCCGGCCTGCTTGTAGAGATGCACGGTGCAACCGCCATCGGCGCGCGCCGGATCGGAGAAGACCCACTGCGCCCGGCCGAACCAGCGCAGGGTCGCGGAGCCGTTCCAGATCGGACAATGCGTGCAGTAGACCGGCAGCCGTTCGCGGCCGAAGGTGAGCGGCCCGGCTTCCTCGACGAAGGGCAAATCGCCGCCCTCGCCCGCATAGCCGCCGGAGCGGCGCAGACGGCCGCCGCTGCCGCAGGGATTCATCTCGATGGTGAAGCGGTCGGCCTCCTCGCTGACGGCGACATGGCTCATGTGCTGCTTGAGCAAAAAGGCGCTGATCCGGGCGAACTCGGCCGTAGGCAGTTTCTCCCACGCCTCGAAGCCGGCCCGCTGTCCCTCCGCCAGATCGAGCTGGAAGCGGAGCAGTTCGTCTTCGCCGTAATGCCGCAGCGCCCAGGCGAAGCTGTCGGCCATGAAGCGGATGATGCGGTCGTGGAAGGGCACGTAGTGATCCGTCTCCCGACGCCGCAGCACGTCGCGGGCGCCCTCTGCATCGCCGTCGTCGATGCGGGCGACGATCTCCTGCGCCAGCGCGCCATGCTTCTCGTGGAACGCTTTCAGGCAGGCGGCATAGGTCTCGGGCAGCGCCGCCGCCTCCCCCGCCGCGCCGTCTGCCGCGTCGACACTCACGCCATACATGTTTCCGATGTCCTGCCTGAAGCGGAGGATCAGCGCCGTCATGCCACTGGCCGCTTCGGCATCCGGGCGGCGTTCCAGGGTCGAGACGGCGAGATCGGCGATGATCCGGACCGTGATCCCGAGACCACCCACCATCATGGCGTATTCCTTGGCCAGGCTTCGGGTTTCCCCGTCGCCATCCTGTACCAGCCGCAGCGCCGCCGCCAGATCGCCGGCGGCCAGCGCGTCGTCGACCTTCTCGCAGAGCCTGACGCCCCATTCCCCGATCGGTATGCTCATGGCCGGATCTCCCCTGTCCTTGCCAGATATCTCCCCACGTTCAAGCGTGCGTCCCGGCCAAGCTGCTGTCAAACGGCACATCGCCGCCCGCCGGGCCGTCTTTCGGAGTGACTGCCCACTTCCTATACTGACGCTGCAGCGGGTTTCACCCGCCTGACGACTGGGGAGGCGTCGGATGACCAACCATGACCTGAAACCCGTCCGCGGCCGGAGCGTCTGGCACGGCCGCGACCTGGAAGCGGACCGCAGCTTCGAGTTCGGCCTGGAACCGGCAGATGTCCGCGAACTGGAAGACGCGCTGGCGAAGGCGAAGGCCCAAGGGCTCGCCTATGCCGATCTGACGGCCGACAATTTCCGCCTGCCGGGGCTCGGCGCGACGATGCGGCGGATCGTGTCGGAATTGCGCGACGGGCGCGGCTTCGCGTTGATGCACGGCTTTCCGGTCGACGGCCATGACCTTGCCGATCTCGACATGCTCTATTTCGGCCTCTGCGCGCAGCTCGGTCAGCCGCTGACCCAGAACAGCGACGCGACGCTGATCCACTACGTCACCGACGGCGCGCTCCGGCCCAACCAGGGCACCCGCGGCGTCGGTCTGCCGAAGGAGTCGCGCCTGCATGTCGATCTGACCGACGTGGTCTCGCTGTTCTGCGTCCGCCAGGCGCCGGATTCGCCGCACAGCCGGGTCGGCAGCGCCGGACAGATCTACAACACGATGCTGGAACGCGCGCCCGAGGCGCTGGAGCGGCTGATGGCGGGCTTTCACTGGTCGCGCATGGGCGAGCAGCTCGACTGGGAAGCGCCCTGTTCGGAATACCGCGTGCCGCTGTTCTCCCTCGCGGCGGGGCGGCTTTCCTGCCGCTACAACCGCAACTGGATCGAAAGCGCCGCCACGAATGGCGAAAGCCTGGTTACGGCGGAGGAGCGCGAGATCTTCGACCTGATCGACGAGATCGGCCATGAGGCGCGCTTCGAGTTCCCCTTCGAGAAGGGCGACATCCAGTTCTGCAACAACCTGACCGTCCTGCACGGGCGCGCGGCCCACGCGCCGATCGAATCCGAAGCCGAGAAGCGCCTGCTGCTGCGCATCTGGCTCGATCTGCCGGACTTCCGTGACACCACGGACCCGGCGGTGGTCCGGTATGGCATCGGCCGCCACGGCCTGATCGGCTTCACGCCCGAGGAAATGGCCGCCGGTCTGCACCGCCAGCCGCGGCCCCGCCGCGCCGACGGGGCGATCCGGCTGTGAGCGGGGAAATGCACTGGAAATCGGCGGCGGAACTTGCCGACGATTTCCGCAGCGGCGCGGTCTCGCCCGTCGAGGTGACGCGCGCCATGCTGGACCGGATCGAGACGGTCGACCCGCTGCTCCGCAGCTACGACGAAGTGACCGCCGAGCGGGCGATGGCGCAGGCGTCGCAAGCAGAGACGGCCTGGCGCTCGGGCGAGGCCGGGCCGATGGTCGGCGTGCCGGTCGCCGTCAAGGCGCTCTGCGACATGAAGGGCGTGCGCACCGCCGCCGGAACCAGGGTGATGCGGGAGCGGGTCGCCGAGACGGATGCGACGGTCGTGCGGAGGCTGGAGGAAGCCGGCGCGGTGATCCTGGGCCTGCTGGTGATGACGGAGGGCGCCAGCGCGGTGCACCACCCCGAGACGCCGCAGCCGAAGAACCCCTGGAACCCCGACTACTGGTCGGGCGCGTCGTCCAGCGGCTCCGGGGTCGCCGTGGCCGCCGGTCTCTGCTTCGGCGCGCTGGGATCGGACACCGCGGGCTCGATACGCGCGCCGTCGCACTTCAACGGCGTGACCGGCCTGAAGCCGACCTATGGCCGGGTCTCGCGCGCCGGGGTGTTCCCGCTTTCGGCGACGCTGGACCATGTGGGACCGATGACGCGGAGCGCCGAAGACGCCGCGGCGATGCTGCGCGTCATCGCCGGACCCGATGAAGCCGACCCGTCTGCTGTACGGCGTTCGGTCAGCAACGATCTTGCCGGTCTGGATGGGGGGATCGAGGGACTCAGGATCGGCGTCGACGAACGCTGGATCACCGACGGGGTCGATCCCGAACTCGCCGAAGCGGTTCTGGAAGCGGCGGCGGAAATGGAACGGGCCGGCGCCGTCCGGGTAAATGTCGATGCCCCCGACCGCGGAGAGGCGATCCGCGCCGGCGCGGCGATCCTGCACGCCGACGTCGCCTTCGCGCACCGCGAGCTGTTTCCGGGACGCGAGGACGATTATGGCCCACACCTCGCGGAACTCATTCGCATCGGGCAACGCCTGACGGGCGTCGAACTGGCCGAGGCCCACGATTGCCGCAGGAACTGGATCGGCCGCATGGGCGCGCTGCACGAGGATGTCGATCTGCTGATCCTGCCGCCGACGCCAGCGCCTGCGCCGCCGGCCAGGCTGACGCACGCGCTGTCAGGCGACTTCTTCGACCAGGGACAGGTCTTCCGCTTCACCCTGCCCTTCACACTTTCCGGACAGCCGGCGCTCACCCTGCCCTGCGGTTTCAGCCGCCTGGGTCTGCCCCTGGCGTTCCAGCTGATCGGCCGGCCGTTCGAGGAGGCGGCGGCGTTGCGCGCCGGCATGGCCTGGCAGGCGCGGACCGACTGGCACCTGCGCCATCCCGACGATTCCGCCTGGTCCCAACGCGTCGGCTGAAACGCGAAACGGCCGGCTCCCGAAGGAACCGGCCGTCTGCAACGCTACAGAGGGCAATTGGCAGTGCCGTCAGTCGGCGGCGTCGCCCACGCGCTGGGCGTTCAGGGCCGCGGCGTAGGCCTCGCCGGAGGTCATCTCGATGCCCTCGTAGCCGGCGCCGGCGACCTGCCTGATGCGCTGGACATATTTCGGCGCCCCGCCGTTGTAGACCAGATAGCGCGGATTGCCGTGTTCATGGCCCTCGACATTCGAGTTGTAGCCGGTGAACCAGGACTTGGCCTTCCGCATCAGCATGACCGAGTACATCTGGACAACATGGTCGGTCCATTCCTTCTCGGCCTCGGCGCTCGCCTCGACGCGGGTGTAGCCCCGCTCCTGGACGTATTCCAGCATGTCGCTGACCCAGTTCACGCCGGTCTCGATGCCGCGCGGGTAGTTGGTCGACGCGGAACCGGACTGCGGACCGGCGGGCAGGAACATGTTCGGGAAACCGTGGATGAACATGCCCAGATAGGTCTGGATCGCCTCGTCCCACTTGGCTTTCAGCCGTTCGCCGCCGACGCCACGGATATCGATGTGATCGTAGGCGCCGGTGATGGCGTCGAAGCCCGTGCCGTAGATGATGATGTCGAACTCGCGCTCGACGTCGTCGGAGGTCATGATCCCCTTCTCCGTGATCCGCTTCAGCGGCGTCTCGGAGAGGTCGACCAGGCTCACATTGTCCCGGTTGTAGGCCTCGTAGTAGTTGGTCTCCAGCGGCACGCGCTGGACGCCGAAGCCGTGATCGCGCGGAATCAGCTTCTCGGCCAGTTCCTTGTCGTCGACGCGCTGGCGGATACGGTCGGCGATGTACTCGGAGAACTCCGCGTTCGCCTTCTCGTCGGTGAAGATCTCACGGAAGTTCTGCAGCCAGATGCCGAAGCCCGGCTCGTCATAGAGACGGTCCCAGAGCTGGATCCGCTCCTCGCGCGTGACTTCCCAGAAGCCGCGCCGGTCGGGCTGATGTTCGAAGCCGCCCGGCGACTTGGCGCAGTTGGCGAAGATCTCGTCATAGCGCGAGCGGATGTCCGCCATCTTCTCGTCGTCGATCCGGTAGTTGTTCAGCGGCGCGGCCCAGTTCGGCCGGCGCTGGAACACGGTCAGCTCGCCCACCTTGTCGGCGATCTCGCCGATCACCTGGATGGCGGTGGCGCCGGTGCCGATGATACCGACCTTCTTGCCCTTCAGGTCCACGCCTTCGTGCGGCCAGTAATAGGTGTGGAAGGACTGGCCCTTGAAGTCGTCGATACCTTCGACGCGCGGCATGGTCGGCTGCGACAGCAGACCGAGGCCCATGACCAGGAAACGGGTGGTCAGGGTGCGGCCGTCGTCAAGGCCAAGACGCCAGAGGTTCTCCGCCTCGTCCCAGTGCGCCGACTTCACGAAGACGTTGAACTGCATGTACTTGCGCAGGTCGAACTTGTCGGCAACGAAGTTCAGATACTTCAGGTTCTCCGGCTGCGGCGAATAGGCCTCGACCCAGTGCCACTCGTCCAGCAGTTCCTGCGAGAACGTGTAGCCATAGGTGTAGCTCTCCGAATCGAAACGGCAGCCCGGATAGCGGTTGAAATACCATGTGCCGCCGAGGTCGCCCCCGGCCTCCAGCACGGTCGCGTCCATGCCCATTTCGGCGAGGCGCTTGATCTGATAGATGCCGCACACGCCGGCGCCTATCACAATGGCCTCATAGTGTGTCTTGTTCTTGTCTGTCACCATCTGCTCCTGTTCCTGAATGCTTTGCGGCCATCATCGGCCGATGCGGACCAGCCGTCGCATCTGGAGCGCGGCAGAGGGTCCTCCCCACAGTTTCTGGTCGTTAATATACTCATCGGTAGCTTTTTCTGTCAAGTAGTAAACCACACATCGTTGCATGAAATGCTACGCTGCGTCACGCAACGCCCGCGCGCGGCGGATCGCAAAGCCGACCCTGGGAAAATGCACCGCCACCTCGCCCACCCTGTCGTCTTCGCGGACCAGGGTAATTCCTTCCGGACCGTACCCCCTCAGCGTGCCGGCGACCGGCTCGCGGCCATAGTCGGTCGGCGTCACTTCGACAGGATCGCCCTCGCACCAGCCTTCGGCATTGGCCATGACCCCGGCCGCGGGTTCCGGCGTCGCTTCACGCGCGGCGTCCAGGGCCGCCTCCGCGTTCATCTCCCGCATCTCGCCATGGCCGATCGCCGCGACCCGGTCCATGAACGCCGTCAGCGCCGGATGCGGTTCGAGAACGCGCGCAACGCCGGTGCCGTTGATGCGGATGAACCAGAGCGGATGGTAGAGTGTGAAATCCGCCAGCCCCGGCCGGTCGCCGGCAACGAACGGGCGGCCGTCGCGGAACAGGTCCGCCATCCAGGCCAGCCGCGGCCGAAGCTGTTCCAGGTGGCGCGGCACCGACGCCTTGATCCGTTCGATGTCGGCGCCTGCCGCGCCCCGCATGCGGGCGCGATCCTGATGAAAGGACCCGGGCACGGCATCGGCATTGGCGCCCATCACGTACACCGCCAGGGTCCAGAATGACGGCCCCTCGGCGAAAGCGGACATCACGTTGGCGAGCCCCCGGCCGCCGGCCATGATCGATGGCTCCGGCCAGCGCCGCTCCAGCTCTTCGGCGATCCGCCGGGTATCGCAATAGATATCGGCGCCGATCTGCATGACCGGCGTCTTGCGGTAGCCGCCCGTCAGCGGCATCAGGTCCGGTTTCGGCAGCGTCGAGGGGATTTCGACGCCCGACCAGCCAAGCTGCTTCAGGCCGAGCATGAGCCGGACCTTCTCCGCGAACGAGGAGATACCGTAGTGATGAAGAACCGGTCTGGTCACGACCGCCTTCCCCCGTGGTCGCCCTTAACGTTCGTTCAGTGTAAGCCCGCCCCGGCGCCACACCAACCGTGATGTACACGACCCTGCCATGTTGTTGGCCACCGGCCCGCTCGTCGATAGGCTGCGGACGGAGGAGAGGGAGCCGCAAGGGGGAGACGCGGATGACACTGCCGATGGACCGGAACAACCTGCAGATGTTCCATATCAACGTGAACTGCAGCGATCTTGATCGTTCCGTTGCCTTCTACAAGGCGCTCGGGTTCAAGGTGATCAACGATTTCAGCATGGATGAGCCGGCGGGCGGCCGCGACCCGACCATTGGCGAGAGAACGCCCAATCTGGCGGAGATCCTGGGCGTGGATCCGGGCTCGCGGATGCGGGCGGCTTTCCTGCGCCTCGGCGACGATCCGCGCGCGACGATCCTCGACCTGATCGAGTGGATCGAGCCGAAGAGCAGCGGGGCGCCCGCGCACATGACCCAGATGGGTATGGCGCGGCTCTGCTTCCGGGTGAAGGACTGTGACGGGGCCTACCAGGCCGCCGCGGCCGCCGGCGCGGAATGCTTCACCGCGCCGACGATGCTCGCCATGGGCGGTTCGCGCCAGAAGGTGTTCTGCTGCTACGATCCCGATCGCACGATCCTGGAGTTCCAGGAGTTCCAGAAGCCCTGAGGCGGCGGCGCCTCATTCGGGCTCGGGGTTCTTCCTGGCGAGGAAATAGCGGATCACGTTCTCCATCGTCAGGCCCTGGACGATGATCGAGAAGATGACGATCACGTAGGTCACCGTCAGCAGCAGCGGCTTGTATTCGCTCTCGTCGGGCAGCGAAAGCACCAGCGCCACGGAGATGCCGCCGCGCAGCCCGCCCCAGGTGAGCATGGGAATCGCACCCGTGGTGAACGTGCGGCGCAGGCGCAGGACCGTGACCGGCAGCCCCACCGCCAGGAAACGGGCCGCGATGACAAGAGGGATACAGACGAGGCCCAGCAGGATGTCTTCGGTGTGGAAGGCGACCGCCAGTACCTCCAGGCCCACCAGCAGGAACAGCACCGCGTTCAGAATCTCGTCGATCATCCGCCAGAAGGCTTCGACATGTTCGCGGGTATTCTCGCTCATGCCGTAGCGGACGCCGCTGTGGCCGATCAGCAGGCCGGCGACGACAACGGCGATGGGGCCACTGACGTGCAGGCGGATCGCCAGAGCGTAGGTTCCCATCACCAGAGCGAGGGTGAGCAACACCTCCAGCGCATAGTCGTCCATGCGCCGCATCGCCTGGAAGACGAGCCAGCCCGCCACGCCGCCCAGGACCGCGCCGCCACCGACCTCAACCACGAAGAGCCGCGCCACATCCATCGCGCCGAGCGGGGACTCATGGCCGCCGAAGGCCAGCGCCGTGACGATCAGGAAGAGCACATAGGCCACCCCGTCGTTGAACAGGCTTTCCGCCGCGATCTTGGTCTCCAGCGAATGCGGCACCTTGATGCGCTTCAACAGGCCGAGCACGGCGACCGGATCGGTCGGCGAAATCAGGGCGCCGAAGACCAGCGCGATGATGAAGGGAACCCCGGCGAGAAAATGGAACCCCGTCGCCACCAGCGCCGCAGAGGTGAGCACGCCGATGGTCGCCATGGAAGCGACCGCCCACTTCTCCTTGCGCAGCGCATCGAAGTCGACATGCAACGCACCGGCGAACAGCAGGAAGCCGAGCATGCCCTCCAGCAGGGTGTCGGCGAAATCGATGCCGAACAGTTCCTTGCGCACCCTGTCGTCGAGAGAAAAACCCGGTATCACGGCGTCGAGGCCGATCAGGATCAGGGACGCGACGAGGCCGATGACGACCAGGCCGATCGTGTTGGGCAGGCGCAGGGAAAACTGGTTGAGGACGCCGAAGCCTGCCGCCAGACAGACCAGAATGGCGGCGATCTCGAAGAAATTCACCTGGCGGGCCTCCGGACGCGGTGATGGCGGGGCCCGTCACCGGATCCCGCCGACACTCTGACCGCGCCGCGTCTACGCTTCAAGCCGCGCGCAGGCGGCTCGCGTCGGGTCCGGTCAGTCCTTTCGGCGCTTCGCCACCGTCGATGCGCTCCCCGAGGGCAACTGGCGGCCTGGCGCATAGGTCGCGGTTTCGAAGATGTCGTCCCGCCGCCGCGCCAGTTCGAGGAAGGGTTCGGCGTCGCGCTGCGGACCGCCCGGGTTCCGGGCACGCTCGCGGAAGGCCCTGCTCATCTGCTCCTCATCGCCGTGGGGCGGGCGGACATGACGAACAAGCGAGGCAACCGACCGTTTGCGCTTCCGCGCCTGATCGGCGATTCCGTCGACATTCGGTTGAATGCGCGCCTCGTCCGTATTGATCCAGTAGGCCATGGCTTGCCTCCATCAACGCGTGAGCCAAGGGACGCTACCCTTGTGGAAGAGGTTGGGGCAGAGGGCGTGCCGTTCAAGCCGGCGCCAACGCCTGTCAGACCCGGATATCGACGCCCGTCCGCCTGACGGGCGCGGCGGCCTCTGCTGCCGCGGCCGGCACGGCTTGCGCATCCAGACGGGTCATGCCGCCCGTCGCGATGCCGGCGATGCGGTCGATCCCCTGGGCCAAGGCCGCCATGAAACCTTCGGCGCGCGGCTTGCCGTCGTCCACCGTCTGCGTCCCATCCGGCACGGCGCCATCGTCCCGTTCGTTGCGGGCCTCGGCGCCGATGACATCGCCGGCTGACTGAGATCCGGCCGTGGCCGCCGCCTCGCCAGTCGGGATTTCGGCAGCTTCGCGGGGCTCCGGCGCCTTCACCTCGCCGCCCTCGTCGAAGCGCGCTCCGGCCTCCTCGGCCGTCCGGGCGGCGATCTCGGCCCGGGCCGCATTGCGCTTGGCCGTGGCGTCAGCAGCGACGCGGCGGTCCTGCCCCGACGGCTCGGCCGGAGCCAGCGCCGCCTTGCGGACGATATCCATCTTGTCGACGGTCGCTTGCGGGTCGCCGGGCACCGGACTGGTCGAAATGGAGACATGGCCGCCGGTGGCGTAGCTGCGCCCGTCCGGACCGCGTTCGAATTCGTATTCCGGCGCGCTGGCGTAGCGGCCGCCGGCGCGGGCGTGCGCCTGTTCATGGGCGCGGACCTCACGGTCCCGGGCCTGCAGGTCGCGGACTTCCTTCTTCGCTTCCTGGCCGAGTTCCGAATGCGCGCCCGATCGGGGCTCAACCGTCGGTTCTTCGGCCGGCTTGCGGGAGCGGCTGCCTTCTTCCTGGGCCGCCACCAGCGTCCCGCCGGCAACGGTGAAGCCGCCGCGGGCCTCGGCGAATCCGTTGCCGCGGCCCCGGTACTCGGCGCGGGCTTCGGCCACCGGACGCACGGCCTGCGGGGACGCCTCGCGGCTCGAGCGAGCAGTCGAGTTCGCGACCGTCGCCGAAGGCGTCGATGACAGTCCGGCGATCATGCCGACCGGTTCGGCGCGTTAGAGACTTCTCGGCTCATGCCGCCAGCAGAACCCGGACAGGTTAACAAATCGTCAACGCCGCGCCCTCTGGCCGCGGCGGGCGAATGCGGTCAGGATCGCCTGCGGGAGAGAGACAGACGGGGAGAGAAACCATGGCCCGACCGCCGCTTCGGATCGGCGTCGCCTACGACTTCCGCAATCCGCCGGATTCCGGCATCGCCAACACCGAGCTCTACGGCACAATCCTGGACCAGGTCGCCTGGCTCGATGGCCTTGGGCTGGACCTGGTCTGGTTCACCGAGCACCACTTCCTGGAGGACGGCTACCTGCCGTCATGGACGCCGGTCGCCGCGGCCATGGCCGCGCGGACGAAACATGTCCGCTTCTCGTCGGACATCTGCCTGATGCCGTTCCAGAACCCCGTCAGGCTGGCCGAGGACCTGGCCGTGATCGACAACCTTTCGAACGGCCGGATCGAGATCGGCATCGGCATGGGCTATGCGCCGCACGAGTTCCGTGGCTTCGGCATTCCGGTGAAGCAGCGCGTTTCCCGCACCGAGGAAGGGATCGAGGTGCTGCAGCGATGCTTCTCCGGCGAGAAGTTCAGCTTCGCCGGCAAGCGATACCAGTTCGAGGATGTCGAGATCCGGCCCGGCTATGTCCAGGAAGGCGGCCCGCCCATCTGGATCGCCGCCATGTCGGAGCCCGGGGCGCGGCGCGCCGCCCGCTTCGGCGCCAACCTGCTGCCCCAGGGACCGCGGGCAGAGGTTCTCGATCCCTGGCGCGAGGACATGCGCGCCGCCGGCCACGATCCCGACAGCCGCCGCGTCGGCATCATCCGGTCCTGTCTCGTCACCGACGATCCGGAGCGCGACTGGCCCGCGGTGAAACAGGCCGAGCGGTACCGCATGGAGGTCTATCTGCGCTTCAACCGGGAGTCCGGCGACGGTCTCGCCACCAGCCGGGATGTCGACCGCATCCCTCAGAGCTGGGTGGTCGGCGACGTCGATCACTGCGTCGCCGATCTGTCCGCCTTCATCGCCGAGTACGGCATCACGGATCTGGTGACCTGGGGCGTGCCGCCGGGCATGACCGCCGCCCGGATGAACCCGCATCTGGAGCGGTTCGTGCGCGACGTCGCCCCCCGCCTCAAGGCGGCGGCGGGCTGAGCGCTACTCCGCCGCCTGGGCGCCGGCCATGGCGCGCGGCATCTGCCCGCGGATGATGTAGGCCAGCGCCTGCACCACCTGCTCGGGCTCCCGGGCGACGGCATTGGCCGCGCCGTCGACTTCCTTCAGCGCATGATCGTGCTGTTCCGGATGCAGGGTGATGTAGGGAATGCCCACCGCGGCCGCAAAACCGGCGTCGAAGGCGGCATTCCACTGCTTGTACTTCTCCCCGAAGCGGACGACGACAAGGTCCGCCTCCCGGATGAGCGTCTGTGTGCGCATGGCGTTGAGCTGCGCGCCCTTGCGGTCGTGCCAGAACTTGTCCGGTTCGGCCCCGAAGATCGCGACGCCGCAATCGTCGGAGTCCTCGTGGACGGTGATGGGCGCGCTCAGATCGACCGGCAGGCCGGCCTCGGCAATGCCGCTCTCGATCCGCTCGCGCCAGTCGCTGTGGATTTCGCCCGACAGATAGACGTTCCAACGCTTCTCGCTCATGGTTTCGCTCCTCGTTGGCATGGTTTCCCGCACTATGGCTGGTGCGGCCTCCGGTTCCAACCGGCAGGGCGCGCGGCGGTTCCATCCCGGCGCGCCTTCATCTAGCTTCGGGCGGTCGACACCGCCTTTGCGCCAGGATCCGTCTTCCGGGAACCGAACCATGACCAAGCGAACCGCCCTCGTCACCTGCGCCGAGCGCTATATGGGCCCGGCGATCGCCCGCAGGTTCGAGGAGCTCGGTATTGACGTGATCCGGGGCGGCGAGCCCATGAAGAGCCAGGCCGAATGCGAGGCGCTGGTCGCGGAGGCAGGCCGGATCGACATCCTGGTCGCCAACCTGGCCGAGCCGCCGATGACCGGGCCGGTCGAGGCGATCGACAATGCGGACTGGCGGAGGCTGTTCGAATCCATGGTCGATCCGCTGATGTATGTGGTCCGCGCGGTGGTTCCACAGATGCGGGAGCGGCGGTCGGGCCGGATCATCGCCGTGACCAGCGCGGCGCCGCTGCGGGGCATCCCCAACAACGCCGCATACTGCGCCGCGCGCGGCGCGCAGAACGGCTTCATCAAGGCCCTGGGGCTCGAACTGGCGCGCGAGAACATCCAGGCCAACGCCATCGCGCAGAACTACATCAATAACGACACTTATTATCCGGACGACATTCTGGACAACGCGAAGTTCCTCGAGCACGTCAAACGCAACGTGCCGACCAACCGCGTGGGCGCGGCCGAGGAAACCGCAGAACTCGCCGCCTACCTCGCCAGCGAACGATGCAACCACATGGTCGGCCAGGTCATCCCCCTGGCCGGCGGCTGGGCGACCTGAGGCGTGTCATGACCCGCATCTTCGTCGACGCCGACGCCTGCCCCGTCAGACAGGAGGTCGAGCGCGTGGCCGCGCGGCACGGGCTGGAGGTCTACGTCGTTTCCAATGGCGGCCTCAGACCCAGCCGCGATCCGCTGGTGCAGACGGTAATCGTCGCCGAGGGCGCCGACGCCGCCGACGACTGGATCGCCGAGCGCGCCGGACCGGGCGACATCTGCATTACAGGCGACATACCGCTGGCCGGCCGCTGCCTGGAGCGGGGCGCGATGGCCATCCGCCACAACGGCGACGCCTTCACGCCCGACAACATCGGCGCCCAGCTCGCGGCGCGGAACCTGATGGCTGACATCCGCGCGGCCAATCCCCTCTGGACCGGCGGCGGCGGCCGCCCGTTCGCCAGGGCGGACCGCTCGCGCTTCCTCGACCGGCTGGAGCGGGTGGTGCAGGCCGTGCGGAAACTGTCCGGCCCGCGCGACGACGGTCCCTAGAATTCGGTGGCCAGCCGGTCCAGGCAGGCATTGGCGAGACTGCGGTCCGGCCGTTCGTCGCCGGGCATCGTCGCCCAGCCGCTCTCCATCAGCATCTCGGCACGGGAATAGGTCGGCGCCTCCTTCATCCGGGTCAGCACCGCGACCCGCTGCGGGTCCGCACCCGCGTTCTGTACACAAAAGGGCACCAGCGCGGCCACCACCTCGGCGTGGGCGCGCTGCGCTGCCATCTGCTCGGCGGAACCGCCTGTCTCCCAACCGGCCCAGGCAAAGCCGACCAGGGCGAGAAGCGCTGCGCCACCGGCCGCGCCGAAAAGGGCTGGTTTGGTCCATACGGGGGTATTCATGTAAGTATTCCTTAAATTTGAGCTGCTGTAACTTCAAACTACGTGTACATGATAAATCAAAAATCCGCCATGATGGATTTTTTTATTTTGATTTCACATCTTGTTTTTTCCCGATATCGAACCTGTTTCGAAGCCTTTTTCATATCTCTCGGATAAGATGACACCGCGCTTTCCATCGAGGGCACAAGTTCCCGAGGCAATTCGCGGGGGGCGGACCGGCCTTGCCGGCCGTTTCACCCAGTGCCGCAGAGCATTTCCACCGCGGGACCGATGCGGCAGGCCAGGCTGGCGTTCCCGGAAAACCGCTTCCAGTGCCTCCTCGGTCACTGTCGAAATCCATGATTGAATTTCCCCCGCCCTATGGCTATATTCGTGGCTGCAGGCAAATTGTCAGGCGCGGGCTTCGAAGAAGTATCCGGGTCATTCGACGCAATCTGCCTGCGAAGCGAAAAAAGCGGCACGAGACGGCATTGCATCGAGTAACGCCCGACGCCGCGAACTGTTCTGGAGAAAGACAATAACCGTAGGCACCGTTAAGTGGTTCAATTCGACCAAGGGGTTCGGATTCATCGCTCCTGACGACGGCTCGAAAGACGCCTTCGTCCACATCTCGGCCGTTGAACGCGCCGGTCTCAGCACGCTCGACGAGGGCCAGAAGGTCGAGTACGAACTCGTCACCGGACGGCAGGGCAAATCCTCCGCGGAGAACCTCACGATCGTCGACTGAACTCGCGGTCGGCCGGGGTCCGGACTCATCTAGATCCGGATCATGGTTCGGCCACCGTGCATGTGCGGGGGTGCTGGCGACAGCGCCCCCGTCATTGCTTTTGGGATCGGTCCGCGCCGCTCCCCTCCCCTCGCAGATTGGGAAACCTTGATGAAGAAGCCCGCGATGACCGCCGCCGATGCGCGCCGTGAGGCGGACCGCAAGAAGGACAAGCAGTTCATCCGCGACAAGGAGAAGGAGCGCCAGTCGCGTCTCGCCAAGACCGAGAAGCTGCGCCTGCTCCGTCTGGCGAAAGAGGAAGCCGAGATCGAGGAAAAGGCGGCCGCTACCGCCGCCAAAGCCGCCAAGAGCGCCAAGAAGACCGCCCGGCCCAAGGCGAAGGCGTCTGGAACGCCGGGCGAATAGACGCGCCACCGGGACGCGGCCGGAGCGTCCCGCCAGATTGTCGCCGACCATGCATTGAGGCGGAAGCCCGCCTTCCTCCTTCCGATGTTCAACAAAACACACAGGGAAGGACCGGCGATGCTCATCAGGATCGGCTACGAGATCGTTCATGATTGCCCGCAGCCGACGCCAATGCTGCTGCTGCTGCACACTCATTTTTCACGCGTTTCGGATTTCGTCCGCCCGGACCACATGATCGTGAGTCCATCGGTTCCGATGGACGCCTATCGCGACGGCTTCGGCAACTGGTGCACGCGGATCGTCGCCCCGGCCGGTCCGACGACGGTCACCGCCGACGCGTTGATCCGGGATTCCGGCCAACCCGATCCGGCGCTGTACTCGGCCGCCCAACACCCGGTGGAGGAACTGCCCGCCGAGGTGCTGACCTTCCTGCTCGGCAGCCGCTATTGCGAAACCGACCGGCTGATGGAAGCCGCATGGGATCTTTTCGGTCATACGCCGCCTGGCTGGCAGCGCGTCCAGGCGATCTGCGACTATGTGCATAACCACATCACGTTCGACTATTTCCGGGCGCGGCCCACGATGACCGCCCTGGACGTCTTCAACGAGCGTTTCGGCGTCTGCCGGGACTACACCCACCTGGCGATCGCCTTCCTGCGCTGCCTGAACATCCCGGCGCGCTACTGCACCGGCTATCTCAGCGATATCGGCTTCGAGCCGACCGAACCGGATTTCGCCGCCTGGCTGGAAGTCTGGCTCAACGGCGGTTGGCGTATCTTCGATCCGCGCAACAATACGCCACGCTATGGCCGCATTCTCATCGCCCGCGGCCGGGACGCCACGGACGTGCCCATCAGCCTGACCTTCGGCCCCAACACGCTTCAGAGCTTCCGTGTCTGGACCTATCCCGTCGACGACGCCGCCAACTGAACGGATGCGCTATTCCGCCGGCTGTTCCGCCGGCGCAGGCCCGGTGTCCACGGCGCCGAACAGCCAGTCGAAGAGCGGAAAGGTGAAGTTCATGTTCGCGCGCATCATTCGCGACGGTTCATGGTGTGCGATGTGGTGACGGCGCATCATGGCGATCAGCGGCGCGTGCCGGACGAAGGCGTTGTCAGGCATGTGGGCGCAGAAGTGCATGACCTCGAACAGGATGTACATCGCCGCCACCGTCGCCAGAAGCAGGAGCGCGGCGTTGGCGGAGATCGCAAGCCAGGCCAGCCCCGCCACAGGCGTCGACAGCAGCAGGGTCGCCGGCAGCGCGAAGACGGGAAAGAACACGATCTTCAGGTCCCGCGTCCCCTCGTAGCGCGCCAGTTCCCGGGTGAAGAAGCGGTGATGCGTATGGGTGTGGCGCTGGTAGAGCGCCCGCGCGATGCGGTTCTTCCGCGGCTGGTGCAGCACCCTGGCGTGCACCCACCATTCGACGAAGTTCCAGCCCACGATCCCGACGGCGATCATGGCGAGGTCGGTCCAGGCCAGCGGCGCGTCGAGTGCCCACAGGAACAGCGCGATGAAAGCCAGACCGATCCCCAGCGCCGTCAGGCCGTGGCGGACGCCGCTGTAGCCTGCCGGTATCGTATGCCGGAACTCGGCGCGGAATGCCTGTTGTTCGGCAAGGGTCATGGCCGTCCTCCCCGACTTGCCCCGCTGATCGAGCGATCATCCTAACGAAGCGGCGGGCCCCGGGAAACCGCCGCCGCGCAGGCCGGCGCGGCCAAGGGACACAGTCCCGCGGCCGGCCCGTTGTCCGGGGCGCACACCGTTCCCAGATCGCGATTTCAGCCGCAGGCCGCATCGAACGGCCCGCAACGCCAATCGCAGAGTAGAGGACGCGAGACATGGCCGAGAACAGCAAGCGGGTGGCCATCCTGGTCACCGACGGATTCGAGGAAGTGGAACTGTGCGAGCCCCGTGAGGCCTTGCAGGACGCCGGCATGGAGACGGTTATCGTCGCGCCGCACGACGGCAAGGTAACCAGCTGGCAGAAGACCGACTGGGGCAGCAAGTTCGAGGTCGACGCCACCCTGGCCGAGACGGACGGGGCCGACTACGACGCCCTGTTGCTGCCCGGCGGTGTGATCAATCCGGACGCGCTGCGCATCAAGGACAAGGCAGTCGCCTTCGTGCAGAGCTTCGTCGAGGCGGAGAAGCCGGTGGCCGCGATCTGCCACGGTCCCTGGACACTGATCGAGGCCGGCGCGGCGAAGGGCCGGAAGATGACCTCCTGGCCGTCGCTGAAGAACGATCTGGCCAACGCCGGGGCGGAATGGGTCGACCAGGAGGTCGTGGTCGACGGCAATTTCGTCACCAGCCGCAATCCCGGCGACCTGCCGGCCTTCTGCAGGGAGACGGTCCGTCTGTTCCAGGCTGCCTAGCCGGGTCTCATTCGCCGCCGCGTCACCGTTCGGCGGCGCGCCAGGCGGCGGGGGAAAGTCCACTGGCCTTCTTGAAGGCGCGGCTGAACGCCGCCTCCGACGCATAACCCACCTCACGCGCGACAGCAGCCACCTTGACGCCGTCGCGCAGATATCGGCCGGCCACGTGCATCCGCCACAGCGCAAGATAGTGCATCGGTGTCTCCCCCACCGTGGCGGCAAAACGGGCGGCCAGCACGCTGCGCGACAGGCCGGCTTCCTGCGCCAGAGCGGCCAGCGTCCAGCCGCGGGCGGGATCGGCATGGATCAGGGAGAGCGCGCGCCCGACGCCAGGATCGGCGAGCCCTGACAGCCAGCCGCACCCGCCCCCATCCGTGGCCGACAGATGGCGGCGAAGCGCTTCCACGAACATCAATTCGCTCAGGCCGAGACGGATACTGGCGCCCCCGGCCCGCTCGCGCCGGGATTCCTCGAGCGTCAGTTCGATCAGGCGGTCGAGCAGATCGGCTTCGCCGGCGGCGCTTCGGCGTATGTGCAGAAGCCGGGGCAGGTTCGCCAGCAACGGATTGAACGGCGACAGGTCGCAACCGAGAAAGCCGCAGATGAACTTCGCCGGCGGCGGCGCCCCGCCACCCTCCGGAATGACGAAGGGCAGCCGCCCTGCGGCAAGGTCGCGAAAGAAGTCCATCGTCTCCGCAGGGCCCAGTTCGGGCGGCGTCCCCGGTTCGCTGAGCATGGTGTAGGGATCACCGTGGGGAAACACGACGATGTCGCCGGGCCCGATCTCGACGGCAGGACTGCCGGGCACGCCGGCATGGCCCCGCCCCTCGACCACGACGTGATAGGAAATGATCTGCCGGGCGCCCGGCAGGATGATCTCGGCGAAGGACTTCGCCCGCGGGATGTCCACGCACCAGGGGCTCGAGGCATCGACGACGAAGAACAGCGCGCCTGTCAGTCGGATCGAACGCAGGACATCGGAGAGCGGGTCGGCGCCGGGCGGCGAAATGGACGCCGGAGCAAGGCTTGAGGACGCCTGGTCATGGGCTTCGGACATGGCGCTCCCTAACATCGGGGCGGTCGGGCCAGCCGCAAGACTAGGCCCCGCAACGGAGCAGGGGAAGCTCAGCCATGACGCCTACCGTCGCCGAGAAGCCGCCCGCCGAGATCTACGACGAGAAATTCGTGCCGGCCCTGTTCGGTCAGTGGGGACCCGTGATCGCCGGTCTTGCCGGAATCGGCGCCGGGCATCGCGTGCTCGACGTCGCCTGCGGCACGGGCGCTCTGACCCTGGCCTGCGCCGAACGCGCAGGCGACAGGGGCCGGGTCGCCGGTCTCGACGCCAATCCGGAAATGCTGGAGGTCGCACGGCGGAAGACGGACACCGTCGAATGGCATGAGGGGATGGCCGAGGCATTGCCGTTCGAGAGCGGCAGTTTCGATGCCGTGGTCAGCCAGTTCGGCATGATGTTCTTCGACGACCGGCCGCGGGCGCTCCGCGAGATGGCGCGCGTGCTCCGTCCGGGCGGCCGGCTTGCGGTCGCCGTCTGCGGCGACGTCGCCCGTTCGCCGGGCTACGCTGTCTTCGCAGGTCTGCTGGATCGCCTGTTCGGGCGGCAGGTCGGCGACGCCTTCCGCGCGCCCTTCGCGCTGGGCGACAGGGTCCTGCTCGGCGCCATCGCCGGAGAGGCCGGCCTCTCCGGCGCCGCGATCGAGGACCATTGGGGCCAGGTGCGCTTCGACAGCATCGAGGCGCTTGTCTCGACCGAGCGCGCCTGCGTCTGGACCCTCGGCGGCATTCTGGACGACGCGCAGTTCGAAAGCCTGCTGGCGGAATCGGCGCGCGAACTGGCGCCGTTCAGGGGAACGGACGGACGCGTCGCGTTCGACATGCCCGCCCTGATCCTGACCTGGCAAAAGCCGGCGGCCTGAAGCCGCCCCGGCTCAGATCGGCTTCTGGCCGATCACCTTGCGGCCCTTGTTGAGTTCCTTCAGGTACTCGATGCCGTCGGCCGCGATGGCCTCGCCGATGTGCAGGCCCTCCTCGCGCTCCAGATCGTCGACGTCGATCCAGTTGGCGTAGAGCGGCCGCGTGCGGTCGGTGATGATTCCGGCATTGAGCAGGGTCTTGACCAGCACGCGCATGATGTTGGTCGGATCCTTCAGGTCGTTGCGGCGTTTGGAATCGCGATCCCGGTAGACCTCGCGCACCGAGTCGCGCACCCACTCCCAGTCCAGGCCGAACTGCGGGTAGATCGCCCGCTTCTGGCGGATATTGGTGAGATTGAATAGCAGGGTCTCGAAGCACTTCGCCGCCCAGTCCTCGACGATGCGGTGCTCCTCTTCCGAGAGCTTCGGAATGGTGCGGTCCGCCCAGATCTTGCCGAACTTGTGGTGGAAGGCCTCGTCGGTCATGACCAGCTGTACCAGGCGCTTGAGCACCGGGTCGTTGGTGTATCGGTGAAGGTTGGCGAAGGCGCCCATGGCCAGCCCCTCGATCAGCATCTGCATGCCGACCAGCTTCTTGTACACCTCCGGCGCCAGCACGAGCTCTTCCATCAGCGAGCCCAGCGAGTCGCCGACCGGGTAGGCGGTGCCCCAGCGGTGGGCGATGTACTTCGCGAAGCCGGTGACGTGGCGGGCCTCCTCGCGGGCCTGGTTGGAGGCGTATTCCTGCGCGCCCGGATCGACCAGGATGTGGCAGAGGCTGGCCGAGAGGCTGAGCGCGCCCTGCTCGCCGTGCAGGATGGAAGAGACGCCCCAGCGCGTGGATTCGTTCGCCAACCGGATGCGCTGACCCTCGTCGAGGCGGTCGTAGACCGCGCCCGAAAGCTCCGGCACCTGCTCCGGCGGCATGATGTATTCGTTGTCGATGTCGAAGGGCTGGGAGAAATCCACGTAGACCGGGTTCAGCGGATCCCAGAAATGGTCGTGCGTGGCCGAAATGATCTCGTCGAAGGCGTCGGAGCGGCGATTGTAGCGCTCCACGTCCATCATGACGGAGAAGGCGTCCCGGTCGACTGTGTCGTAGGACCGGTCATGGGTAATGTGGCGGGACATTCGGGCTACCTCCCCAAAGCGACTTTTCCGACCCGGATACTGTCTGCCGCTTACGTTAACGTCAATAGGTTTCGACCCGGCAGCGCACCGCTCCCGCGTCCCGCGCCGAAAACCGGTTTCCCTTTCCGCCGCGTCCTCTAGTCTCACTGCCGGGCGTCACGCGGCTTGACGGAGGGGCGGCGAATGCAGGCGGGATTCAAGGCCCGGCTCGGCTGGGCCATGTACGACTGGGCGGCCCAGCCGTTCTTCACCATCATCTTCACCTTCATCTTCGGCCCCTATTTCGTGAACGTGGTGGTCGGCGATGCGGCAGCCGGGCAGACGCTCTGGGGCGACACCCAGACCATCGCCGGCCTGGTCATGGCCTTCATGGCGCCGGTGCTGGGTTCGCTGGCCGACGCGACAGGTCCGCGCAAGCCCTGGGTGGTCGGATTCAGCGTCGTCTGCATCGCCGCCTGTTTCGGGCTCTGGTTCGCCACGCCCGGCGCCGACGACAGCCGCATCGCGCTGATCGTCGCCCTGGTGGTGATCGGCGTCATCGGGGCGGAGTTCTCCATCGTCTTCAACAACGCCATGCTGCCGTCGCTGGCCAAGGGCGACCAGGTCGGCAAGCTGTCCGGCTTCGGCTGGGCCATGGGCTATGGCGGCGCCCTGATCGCCCTGCCCATCATGCTGTGGGTGACCGGGCAGCTGCCCGGCATGGCGGGACCGAGCTTCCCGGAAGGCAGCTATATCGGCGAGCGGCTGGCCGGCCCCTTCTCGGGCGTCTGGTTCATCGTCTTCCTGATTCCGTTCCTGATCTGGACGCCGGACCAGCCGCGGCTGGTCAGCGACCGCCTGGCCGCGATCCGCGCGGGACTCCGCGAACTGCGCCAGACCATCCGCACCCTGCCGAAGCGGCGGAACATGTTCCGCTTCCTGATCGCGCGCATGATCTATTATGACGGCCTCAACGCGATCTTCGCCTTCGGCGGCATCTACGTCGCGGCCCAGCTCGGCTGGACAACGCTGGAGCTTGGGCTTTTCGGCATTCTGACGCTGATCTTCGGCGTTCCGGGAAGCCTGCTGGGCGGCTGGCTGGACGACCGCATCGGCTCGAAGCGGACCCTCTTTCTCTCGATCGGCGGGCTGGTGCTGACGACGCTCGGAATCATCTCCATCGGCGACGACAGGGTGCTGTTCTTCGTGCCGATGGCCTTCCCCGTCGCCGGCGACGGCCTGTTCGCCGCCCCGGCGGAATGGGTCATGCTCGGACTTACGGCGCTGCTCGGCCTTGTCGCCGGCCCGTCGCAGGCCGCCAGCCGGTCGATGGTCACGCGCCTCGCCCCGCCCGGACAGCTCGGTCAGTTCTTCGGCCTGTTCTCGCTGTCGGGCAAGGTCACGGCCTTCCTGGCCCCCTTCGCCATCGCGCGCGTGACCGACGCCAGCGATTCGAGCCGCATCGGCGTTTCGGTGATCCTGGTCTTCCTGATCGTCGGCCTGTTCCTGCTGGCCGGCGTCCGCGAGGAACGCGACCAGCCGTTCTGAGGGACTCAGCCCTTCAGATCGCCGATCGAGACATAGGCGGAGATCCGTTCCAGGCTCGAATGGACATCGGCCACGACCGGCCCGTCATGCGCCATCACCTCGGCGACCTTCGCAGCGAGATCATCGTCCTTCGTGATCGTCACCCCCATCGCGCCGAAGCTCTCGCCCCATTTGGCGAAATCGGGATTGGCGAGCTGGGTCGAGGCGACAGTGCCGGGAAAGAACTTCTCCTGATGCAGGCGGATGGTGCCGTAGGAGCCGTTGTTTGAGACGAAGACCTTGAACTTCACGCCGCGGGCGATCGCGGTCGCGAGCTCGTGGCCCGTCATCATGGCGCCGCCGTCGCCGAGAAAGGTGATGATCTGCCGTTCCGGCGCGCGCAGGCTGGCAGCCACCGCCGCCGGCGTGCCCATGCCCATGGCGCCGGAGACCGCGCCCAGCATGGTCTGCCGCCCGTTGAAGCGGACATGGCGGTGAATCCAGCTGGAGAAATTGCCCGCGTCGGTGACCACGATGGCGTCGTCGGTCAGGTGCGGCTTCAGCGCCTCGACGACAAGGCCGAAATTGACGCCGTCGTCCGCCGGCTCAGGCGCGCCGCCCATCAGCTTGTCGACATAGGCTTTCAGCCGCGCGTTCCAGTCGCCCCGGCCGCCCCCGCTCCCGCGCGCGGCGAGCGCCTCGAGAAAGGCGACGGGGTCCGCCGTCAGACCGATTTCGGCGGCGAAGATCCGGCCGACGACGCCGGCGTCCGGATAGACGTGCACCAGCGGCTGCTTCGGCGGGATCGAGGGGAAGACATAACCCTGCGTGGTGGTGTCGCCCAGGCGCGTGCCAACGGCGACGATCAGATCGCTTTCCGACAGCAGCTCCACCTGCGGCTTCGGAATGTTGAAGCCCAGATAGCCGGCATAGAGCGGGCTGTCGTTCGGGAAGACGTCCTGATGCTTGAAGCTGGTGACCACCGGCAGCGACCACGCCTCCGCCGCCTTCAGCAGCGCCGCGCGGGCCGGCGGCAGGTCGAGCAGGCCGCCGGCGATCATCACCGGCCGCTCGGCCTTTGCCAGCAGCTTCGCGACACGGTCGACATCGTCACCCGCCGGCGCCGTGCGCGGCACGGGCATCGGCTCGGCGGGCCGCGCCTCCGTCTCGTCGAACTGCATGTCTTCGGGCAGCACGATGACCACCGGTCCGGGCGTCCCGCTCTGCGCGATCTGGTAGGCGCGGGCGACGATCTCCGGGATGCGGTCGGCGTCGGAGATGGTCCAGACCGCCTTGGCGATGTCGCCGAACATCTTCGAATAGTCGATCTCCTGAAAGGCCCCGCGGCCGATCTCGTCACGGGAGACCTGGCCGATGAACAACACCAGCGGCACGGCGTCCTGCTCGGCCGTGTGCACCGCGATGGAGGCGTTGGTGGCGCCGGGTCCACGGCTGACCAGCGCGATGCCGGGCCGTCCGGTCAGCTTGGCGTCGGCCACCGCCATGAAGCCCGCGCCCGATTCGTGGCGCGCCTGGACCAGCTCGATGCGGTTGCGCCGCGCGAAGGCGTCCAGCGTTGCCAGGTAGCTCTCGCCCGGCACGCAGAAGGCGCGGTCGGCGCCTTGCGCCTCCAGGCAGGCGACGATCAGATCGGCGGCGCGGGTCATCGGCATGTTCCTCCCCGGGATCAGGTTTTTCTTGTTCTCCAAGTGCTTCCTAGCACGGCCTGATTCTGCATACCAAGCTTGCAGCGGACGCGCGTGTCTGGAAGTATACGCCCTTCCAACAGGCCACGTTCGAGATGGTCAAGGATCAACAGGGAGGAGTTTACCCATGCGAATCATGACTCGAGTTGCGGCCGCCGCCGCTCTGGCCACGCTGCCGTTCGCGGCCGGCGCGGCCGAGGGCGGGCTGCCGGACAAGATGACCTGGACCGCCTATGGCACCACGGCCTCGGGCTACGCCCAGTCGGTGGCCGTCGGCGATGCGCTGAACAAGGCCTATGGCGTCAAGATGCGCGTCATTCCGGGCAAGAACGACGTTTCCCGCATGGCGCCGCTGCGCGACGGCCAGGCGGACTACTGCGCTTGCGGCGCGGCCGCCTATTTCGGTCAGGAAGCCGCCTTCCTGTTCGCTTCCGAGGAGTGGGGCCCGCAGCCGCTGCGCGTGGTCATGACCGCGATCGGCAAGAACAACCTGTCGCTGGCCACCGCCAAGGACGCCGACATCAAGACCATGGCGGATCTAAAGGGCAAGCGGGTTTCCTGGGTGGTCGCGGGTGACGCGCTGAACTGGAACGCCGCCGCCAACATGGCCTTCGCCGGCCTGACCTGGGACGATGTCGAGAAGGTCGAGGTCTCGGGCTTCAAGGCGTCGATCGATGCCATCATCAACGGCCAGTCCGACGCCGCCTTCATGTCCACCGTGACGCCGCATGCGCAGCGTCTGGCGGCTTCCCCGCGCGGCCTCCACTGGCCGCCCCTGCCGCATGACGACACCGAAGGCTGGAAGCGCCTGCAGGCGGCGCAGCCGATCGCGCTCAAGCACGTGGGCACCCAGGGGGCGGAAATGTCGCCCGAGAACCCGCATGTCGGCTACACCTATCCGTACCCGATCCTGGTGACCAACGCCGATCAGGACGCCGACGAGGTCTATGCCCTGATCAAGGGGATCCACGAGAACTTCGACGCCTACAAGGACTCCGCGCCGGGCGCCGACGGCTGGTCGATGGACAATCAGTCGATGGTCTGGGGCATTCCCTATCACGAGGGCGCCATCCGCTTCTTCAAGGAGCAGGGCATGTGGACCGACGAGGCCCAGGCCAACCACGAGACGCTGCTGAAGCGCCAGAAGCTCATCAAGGACGCCTGGGACTCGATGGGTTCGGTCGCCGGCATGAGCCCGGAAGAGGTCAGCGCCAAGTGGCTGCCGATCCGCGCCAAGGCCCTCAAGGACGCCGGCATGCCGGTGGTCTTCGACTGAACGGTTGGACCTGAATGAACCAAAGCGCCGGTAACGAGCCGGCGGGCCCCGCTGGGGGCCCGCCGGGCGCCGCGCGACCGAAGATGGCGGTGGCCGATGCCGAGAACCGGTATCGGCCACTGTCGCCTTTCTGGCGCGGCCTATTGATGACCGCAACGGTCATCACCGTTCTCCTGTCGATCTACATGCTCTTCAACCTGGGACATACCTTCGGCTACGTCCCGGTCGATACGCAGTATTTCTTCATCCTTCTGGCGCTGCTGCTGCCGCTCTGCCTCCTCGTCTTTCCGCTTCGGAAGACCGGCAAGGTCGGTTCGCGCGGGACCGAGCGGGCCCTGTTCGGCTTCGACCTCCTGCTCATGGCTGCGGCCATTGGCGCCAACGTCTATCTGTTCACCTACGCCCGCGACATCGTGAACCTGGGCTGGGAATGGGCGGCGCCCACGCACATCCAGATCGCCTCGGGCATTCTCTGGCTGCTGGTTCTCGAGGCCACGCGGCGGGCTGCCGGACTCTCCGTCTTCCTGATCGTGCTCGTCTTCTCGACCTATCCCCTTTACGGCGAGTGGCTGCCGGATCCGCTGGAGACCTTCGAGAACGAGCCCTTCGGCAAGACGGTCGCCTATCACGCGATCTCGTCGGAATCGATCCTGGGCATCCCCTTCCGCGCCTTCGCCAATCTGGTCATCGGCTTCCTGATGTTCGGCGTGGCGCTGCAACACACGGGGGGCGGCAAGTTCTTCATCAACCTGGCCTTCTCGCTGCTCGGACATGTCCGCGGCGGCCCGGCCAAGGTCGCCATCTTCTCCTCGGGCCTGATGGGTTCCATGAGCGGCAGCGTCATCACCAACGTGCTGACCACCGGTTCGCTCTCGATCCCGGCGATGAAGCGGACGGGCTTCAAGGCTCACTATGCCGCCGGCGTCGAGGCCTGCGCCTCGACCGGCGGAGTGCTGATGCCGCCGATCATGGGCGCCACCGCCTTCATCATGGCGATCTACCTGAACGTGCCCTATTCGGAGATCATCATCGCCGCGGCGATCCCGTCCTTCCTCTACTTCTTCGGCCTGTTCATGCAGATCGACGCCTATGCGGCGTGGATGGGGCTGAAGGGCCTGCCGCGGCACGAGATGCCGTCGGTCAGGGAAACCATCAAGGAGGGCTGGCACTACATCTTCGTGTTCTTGCTGCTGGTCTTCATGCTGCTCTACCTGCAGCGGGAGGCGCTGGCCCCCTACTACGCGACCGCCCTGCTGATCGTCCTCAACCAGGTCACGCCGGGCAACCGCTGGGGCTGGAAGGAAGTCGAGAACTTCATCACCGGCGTCGGCCGCCTGTTCGCCGAACTGGCCGCGATCCTCGCCGGCATCGGCATGATCGTCGGCGCACTGTCGATGACTGCCAAGATATCGACGCTCGCCAACGAACTGCTCTCGATGGCCGGCGGCGACATCTTCCTGTTGCTGCTGATGGGCGCGCTCGCCAGCTTCATCATGGGCATCGGCGTCACCGTCACGGTCGCCTACATCATCCTGGCGATCACCCTGGCCCCGGCGTTGACGCAGTCGGGACTCAATCCGATGGCGGTGCACATGTTCATGCTCTACTGGGGCATGCTCAGCTTCATTACCCCGCCCGTGGCGCTGGGCGCGTTCGCGGCGGCGAGCCTCGCGGGCTCCAATCCCATGCGAACGGGGTTCGAGGCGATGCGGCTGGGATCGGTGATCTATTTCATCCCGTTCTTCTTCGTCCTCAATCCGGGCCTGATCATGCAGGGCACGGTGCCGCAGGTGCTGGTGGTCACCGGCACCGCGATTATCGGCGTCGTGCTGCTCGCCTCTGCGCTTCAGGGATACATGATCGGCGTCGGCAAGCTGACCCATCACCGGACGCTGCAATGGCCCATCCGGTTTGCGGTCGGACTCGCGGCGCTTCTGTTCCTGGCGCCGGGCGGCGAACTGACCGGATACACCCATGTCGAACTGGTGATCGCCGGTCTTGCCATCGGCCTGCCGGCCGTGGCGCTGGCCTGGATCCAGGCCCGAAGTCACGCCGTGGCCTGAGAAATCCGACCATCGCCGGGCCTCCCGAGGGGGCCGTCCTGACAGGGGCGGCCCCCTCGTCTATGATGGAGCGGTGAAACAGCAACGAAACCAACGAGCGCGCAACGGCATGACGCGTACTCTCCGGGCTGCCCTCGCAGTCCTCGCCATCATGACCATCGCGCCTGCGGCGCTGGCGCGCTGCGAGGTGGACAAGCCGGTGACGCTGGCCGACCTGAACTGGGATTCCAGCGCCTTCCACGTCGCCGTCGCGGCCCGCATCCTGAAGGATGGCTATGGCTGCCACGTCGAACGGAAGCCGGGGGCGACCCGGCCACTGTTCAAGGCGCTCGCCCGCGGCGAGGTCGATATCATGATGGAGGTCTGGAAGGACAACATCCCGACCCTCTGGCGGCAGGCCGCACAGGCCGGCGACGTGGTCGAGATGGGCGTCAACTATCCGGACGCGGTTCAGGGCTGGTTCGTGCCCGCCTATCTGGTCCGCGGCGAGGACGCCCCTGCGCCGGATCTGGAATCCGTCCGCGACCTGGCGGACTATCGCGACCTGTTCGCGGACCCCGAGGACCGCGGCAAGGGCCGCTTCTACAACTGCATGCTGGGCTGGGGCTGCGAGAAGGTGAACACGCGGAAGCTTCACGCCTACGGACTGGCCGACGACTTCAACAACTTCCGGCCCGTTTCCGGCCGCGCCCTGGTGCGCGCCATTGCCGGCCACTACGAAAAGCGGGAGCCGTTCCTGACCTATTACTGGGGACCGACCTGGGTGCTGGGAACCTACGACCTGGTCATGCTGGAGGAGCCGCCCTACGACCCCGAGATATGGTCGGAGATGAACCGGAACCGAAGACCCGAGGCAGCGACGGCCTATCCGACGTCCGCGATAACCATCGCTGTAAGCGACGAGTTCGCCGAAGCGGCGCCGGAGATCGTCGGCTTTCTGGAATCCTACCGGACCTCCAACGACCTGGTCTCGGCGGCGCTGGCGGACATGCGCCGTCTCGAAGGCGACGCGGAGGCGGCGGCGCGGCGTTTCCTGACGGCGCGCCCCGAAATATGGACAGAATGGGTGCCGGAGGATGTCGCCCGGCGCGTGCGCGAGGGGCTTTCCTGACCCGGCCGGCTGCGGCTCAGGACAGCCAGCGCTTGCGCCGGCGGTAGTGCTTGGTCTCGCGGAAGCTCCGCCGGCCCTCGGAAGACAGGCCCAGATAGAACTCCTTGACGTCTTCGTTGTTGGCCAGGCTCTCGGCAGTGCCGTCCATCACGACGCGGCCGTTCTCCAGGATGTAGCCGTATTGCGCGAAGCGGAGGGCAATATTGGTGTTCTGCTCGGCGACAAGAAAGCTGACGCCCTGTTCGCGGTTCAGGCGGGAGACGATCTCGAAGATTTCCTCGACCAGCTGCGGCGCGAGGCCCATCGACGGTTCGTCCAGCAGGATCAGATTGGGCCGCGCCATCAGTGCCCGGCCGATTGCCGTCATCTGCTGCTCGCCGCCGGAAATGTAGCCGGCCTCGGCGCTCCGGCGCTCCTTCAGGCGAGGAAAGTACTGGTAGACCAGGTCGATATCCTTCTGGATCTCGCCCGCTCCGTCGCGGCGCGTATAGGCGCCGGTCATCAGGTTCTCCTCCACCGTGAGGTGGCCGAAGCAATGCCGGCCCTCCATCACCTGCACGACACCCAGCTTGACGACGTCGTTGGGCGTCAGCCGGTCGATCCGCTTGCCGCGGTACTCGATCGCCCCCTTTGTGACCTCGCCGCGTTCGGATCGCAGCAGGTTGGAGACGGATTTCAGGGTCGTCGTCTTGCCTGCGCCGTTGGCGCCGAGCAGACAGACGATGCGGCCCTCGGGCACTTCGAGCGAAACGCCGCGCAGCACCAGGATGACGTGGTCGTAGATGACCTCGATATTGCTGATCGACAGCAGAGGCTTGGTCGCTTCGCTCATCGGGGGCTCCGGCAGAATCGGTTCAAAGGGGCCTGACGGGCCACGGCGCCCCGGAGCATTCACCGGGACGCCGCGCCGTCAATCGGATCGCGAGGATCAGGCGCCGCAGTCGCGGGGCGTGATGCCCTTCTCCGCCGCATAGGCCGCGGCCGACTTCTCCACCATCGGACGCACGATCGACTGGTCCGTCTCGATCCAGTCCGAGGCGGACGTCCACGCGCCGTTGTTCCACTGCAGGAAGCGCACCGGCGCGCCGCCCTCATGGTCCTCGCAGGTCATGGCGAACTCGGGCAGCAGGCCGACAGCGCCCAGCTTCTCCAGCCGGGCCTTGTCGAAGGTGAGCTGCTCCAGTGCGGCCTGTACCTCGGGGCCGGTCACCGGCCGGTTCTCGCCCACCATCTTCATGGCGTCGCGGATCGCCTCCGTGCCGACCATGGCCATGGCGAAGGCGCGGTTGACGTAGATCGTGCCCAGGCGGTCCTGATCGACCGAACCCTTACCCTTGCTGTAGAGGTGCTCCATCATCCACTGGATCACCGGATAGTCGGTGCCCGCGCCGTGGTAGCCGGCGGCGTAGTAGCCCTCGGCCGCATCACCGGCGGGACGGGTGTCCTCCTCGGAACCCGACCACCAGACGCCGACGATCTTGTTCGCCGGGAAACGCACGCGCGCGGCTTCCTTCAGCGACGTCGGGTTCATCACGCCCCAGCCGCGCAGGATCACGTAGTCCGGCCGGTACTGCCGGGCGATCTGCAGCCAGATGGCCTTCTGATCAAGACCCGGATGGGCCACGGGGAAGTTGCGGAACTCGAAGCCGTACTTCTTCGCCTGCTCCTCCAGGACCGGGATGGTCTCCTTGCCATAGGCGGAGTCGTGATGGACGTTGGCGATCTTCAGGCCCTTGAGCTTCTCCATCCCGCCCTCGAGCGAGCCGATGAACTTGATCTTCGCCGTCGACTGGCTCCAGTAGTTGGTCAGAGCCGGGAACAGATAGGGGAAGACCCGGCCGTCGGAAGCGTCCGTGCGGCCATAGCCGATGGTGATGATCGGCACCTTGTCGGCTTCGGCGCGTTCGAACACCGCGTAGGTGCCGCCGGTCGAGAACGGATGGTAGAACGGCGAGCCGGTCGGCCCGTTGTTCTTCATCTTCTCGTAGCATTCCACGATGCGGTCGGTCTTGTAGGCCGTCTCGCACTTCTCGTAGGTCAGCTTGACGCCGTTGATGCCGCCGTCGCGGATGTTGAGGAACTCGTAGTAGTCGGCCATGCCGTCGCCGAAAGCCGAACCGCCGGCGGCGTAAGGTCCCGTCCAGTATGCCGCTACCGGAATGAACTGTTCGGCCGCTTGCGCCGAGCCCGCCAGCATGGCGGCGGCGGTCACGCCGATCGCAACTTTGCGGAATTGCATCGTTGTCTCCCTGTATGTCGCGCTCCGTGTTCGGAGCCCTGATTATTGTCGCCGGTAACGATACCATGCGGAACCAGGCTCCGCCAGCCGATCACCGCCCTCCGGCAGGGGCAGCGCCGACCGTTTCAGTACGGGAACGGCCAGAGTCTGAGCTTTTCCTTCGCCAGTTCCCAGATCCGGGCCAGGCCGAACGGCTCCACGATCAGGAAGAAGACGATCATGCCGCCAAACACCACCAGTTCCAGGCTCGCCAGCGTGTCGGTGGCGACCGCGCCGCCGAACAGGCCGGCGACGTTGGTGATCACGATCGGCAGGATCACGAAGAAGCCGGCGCCCAGATAGGAGCCGACGATGGAGCCCAGACCGCCGATGATGACCATGAACAGCACGTCGAAGGCGCGGAAGATGTCGAAGGCCTGCGCCTCGACCGAGCCGAGGAAGACGAAGGCCCAGAGCGCGCCGGCCAGGCCGCAGTAGAACGACGAGATGGCGAAGGCCAGCAGCTTGGTCTTCAGGATCGGGATGCCGATGACCTCGGCTGCCACGTCCATGTCGCGGATCGCCATCCATGACCGGCCCAGAGACGATCTGACCAGGTTCTTGGCGATCACGGTCATGACGACGAGGAAGGCGAGGCAGAGCAGGTATCGCTCCCAGGCCGCGTCGATGACATAGCCGAACGTCACCAGCGGCGGCGACGAGATGACGCCGGAGCTGGCGTAGTTCGAGAACCAGCCGAAATGGGTCAGCGTCCATTCGATGAAGAAATGCGCCGCCAGCGTGGTCACCGCCAGATAGAAGCCCTTGATCCTGAGACTGGGCAGGCCGAAGGCGATGCCGACCACCGCGGCCACGACTGCCGCGAGCACGAAGACGATACCGAAATGCATCCAGGGGAACGACGTCGCGATCTTGTAGGCGGCGAACGCCCCCACGGCCATGAACCCTGCGGTGCCCAGCGAAATCAGCCCGGTATAGCCCACCAGGATGTTCAGCCCGATCGTCGCCAGGGCAAAGATCAGGAACGGGATCAGGATGGAGCGCAGCAGGTACTCCCCGGCGATGGCCGGCACCACGACCGCGGCGAACAGCGTCACCGCCAGGACGAACAGGCGCTCCTCGCGCAGGACCAGGTGCGCCTCGTCCTCGCGGTAGCTCGATTTGAACTGGCCGGCTTCTCTAAAGATCATGGTTCAGACCCGCTCGATGATCTTCTCGCCGAACAGGCCCTGGGGCCGGAACAGCAGGAAGACGGTGGCCAGCACGAAGGGGAACCAGTTTTCGGTTCCGCCCCCGAAATAGCTGCCGATGAACACTTCGAAGAACTTCTCGCCGGCGCCGATGATCAGGCCGCCGACGACCGCCCCGGTGATGGAATCGAAGCCGCCGATGATCAGCACCGGCAGGGCCTTCAGCGCCAGCAGCGCCAGACTGAACTGCACGCCGGTCTTGGCGCCCCACATCATGCCCGCGACCAGCGCGATGATGCCCGCGGCGCCCCAGGTGATGGCCCAGATGGTCTGCAGCGGGATACCAACCGACAGCGCCGCCTGATGATCGTCGGCGACCGCGCGCAGGGCGCGGCCGTATTTCGTCCGATTGAAGAAGATCGTCAGGATCACGACCATGCCTGCTGCGATACAGGCGGCGACGATCTCCTGGCGGGAGAGGAACATGCCCGTATGCTCGATGAAGAACTCGACCGGCGTGTCCTCGATCCGGATGTCGAGGGCGTAGACATCCGACCCCCAGGTGACCTGGGCGATGCCCTCGACGAGGAAGTTAAGCCCGATCGTGGCCATGAACAGGATGATCAGTGGCTGGTTCACCAGCGGCCTGAGCACCACGCGCTCGATGGCGATGGCCAGCACCAGCATGATGATCAGCGTCAGCACCAGCGCCAGCCAGAAATTCACCCCCATTTCGAGCAGACCGACGAAGCTCAGCGCGGCGAAGAAGACGAAGGCGCCCTGCGCGAAGTTGAAGATGCCCGAAGCCTTGAAGATCAGCACGAAGCCCAGCGCCACCAGGGCGTACATCATCCCCGTGAGGAGACCGCTGACGATCACCTCCACCAGGAACATCGGCTGTTCCGGAATGATTTCCAGCATGTCCGCGCTACCCCTCTTCGCCGTCCTGGTGCGAGACCCCGAGATAGGCCTCGATGACCTTCGGATCCCTCTTGACCTCGTCCGGCGTGCCGTCGGCGATCTTGCGCCCGTACTCCAGCACCGCGACCCGGTCGGAAATGTCCATCACGACGCCCATGTCATGCTCGATCAGGATGATCGTGGTACCGAACTCCTCGTTCACATCGAGGATGAAGCGGCACATGTCCTCCTTCTCCTCCATGTTCATGCCGGCCATGGGCTCGTCCAGCAGCAGCAGGTCCGGTTCGGCGGCCAGCGCGCGGCCCAGTTCGACCCGCTTCTGCAGGCCGTAGGGCAGCCGCCCGACAGGCGTCTTGCGGATCGCCTCGATCTCCAGGAAGTCGATGATCTCCTCGACCTTGCGGCGATGCGCCAGTTCCTCCCTGAGCGCCGGCCCCCAGCGCAGCGCCTGCAGCAGCCAGTGCGACTTCATCATCAGGTTGCGGCCGGTCATGATGTTGTCGAGCGTCGACATGCCCCGGAACAGGGCGACGTTCTGGAAGGTTCGCGCGATGCCGCCGGCGGCGGCCTCATGGGGTTTCATCTGCCGGCGCTTCTCGCCGCGGAAGGTGATCGTCCCCTCCTGCGGATGGTAGACGCCGTTGATGCAGTTGAGCATCGACGTCTTGCCGGCGCCGTTGGGACCGATGATGGCGAAGACCTCGCCCTCGTTCACTTCCAGGCTGACGCCGACGATCGCCTTGACGGCGCCGAAGCTGAGCGAGACGTCCTGGACCGAGAGAAGCTCCGGCCCGAAGGTCCGGGCGGGAAGCTGTTCCGCTGTGCTCATGATCCCTCCCTCAGCCGGCCTTGCGCAGCGGCTCGGCCGGCGTCGACTGCGGCGACTGGCGCAGCGGCTCGAACGTCCGGGCGTCGCGCACCTTCACATTGGCCCTGAGCGAGCCCTTGCGCCCGTCCTCATAGGTCACCTGGCTCTCGATGGAGGCTTCCTCGGCGCCGGAGAACAGCGCCTCGATCAACGGTTCGTAGCGTTCCGCGACAATGCGGCGGCGGACCTTGCGCGTGCGGGTCAGTTCGCCGTCATCGGCGTCCAGTTCCTTGTGCAGCAACAGGAAACGCCGGATCTGGGAACTCGCCAGTTCCGAATCCCTGGCCAGGTCGGCGTTCACCTTCTCCACACAGCCGGCGATCAGGTCGGAAACCGCGTCGCGGGCGGCCAGATCGGCATAGGACGCGAAGGAGATGCTGTTCTTCTCCGCCCAGCTGCCGACCGCTTCCTGATCGATGACGATGAACGCGGTCACGAAATCGCGGCCATCGCCGTGACACACCGCCTCGCGGATGGCGGGGAAGAACTTCAGCTTGTTCTCCAGGAACTGCGGCGCGAACAGCGTGCCGTCGTTCAGCTTGCCCACGTCCTTGGCGCGGTCGATTACCTTCAGATGCCCGTCGTCGGTGAAGATGCCGGCGTCGCCAGTGTGGATCCAGCCGTCGACCAGCGCCTCCCGCGTCGCCTCGTCGTTCTTGTAGTAGGCCGTGAATACGCCCGGCGTGCGGACCAGTATCTCGCCGTCGTCGGCGATGCGTATCTCGCAGCCCGGCGCCGGCGGTCCCACGGTATCGGGACGGACGTCGCCATTGCGCTGGATGCAGGCGTAGGCGCAACTCTCCGTCTGGCCATAGAGCTGCTTCAGGTTGAAGCCGATGCCGCGGTAGAAGTTGAAGATGTCGGGGCCCATCGGCGCGCCGCCCGTATAGGCCAACCGCACCCGTGAGAAGCCCAGATTGTCCTTCAGCGGTCCGTAGACCAGAACACGGCCGATGGTGTAGAGTAGCCGATCGATCAGGTTCACCTTCCGCCCCTCCAGGATATCGATGCCGCAGCGGCGGGCAACGCCGATGAAGAACTCGTACATCCAGCGCTTGATGGCGCCGGCGTCGTCCATGCGGATGGTGATGTTGGTGAGCAGGTTCTCGAAGATCGCCGGCGGCGCGAAGAAATAGGTCGGCCCCAGTTCCCGGATGTCGTTGAGCAGCGTCTCCGCGCTCTCCGGGCAGCTTACGGGAAACCCGCCGATGACGCCTTGGGCGAAGAAGAAATGATCGCCCACCCAGGCCATGGGCAGGTAGCAAATGATCTCGTCGTGTTCGTCCAGTTCCTCGAAATCGATCACCGCCTGAGCTGCCGTGATGATCGAGTGATGGGTGTGCATCACACCCTTCGGATTGCCCGTGGTGCCGGAGGTGTAGGCGATCAGGCTGACGTCGCCGGGCTCGCCCTTCGCCACCTCGGCCTCGAAAAGGTCGGGCTTGTCGGTCTGCAGCCGGCGGCCCATCTCCTGCACATGCTCGAAGGAATGCAGGAACGGCATGTCGTAGTTCCGCATGCCCCGCTGGTAGAAGTAGACCACCGTCTCGATGGACGGGCAGGCGTCCTTGATCTCGAGGATCTTGTCGACCTGTTCCTGATTCTCCGCCACGACGAACCGGACCTCGCCATGGTCGAGGACGAACCGGGCCTCTTCGGCGCCCGAATCCTGGTAGATGGGCACGGCGATGCCACCCATGGCTTCGACGGCGAGGAAGACCCAGTAGAGCTGGGGCCGGTTGTCGCCGACGATGGAAACCTTGTCTCCGCGCTGCAGGCCCAGGGCCTTGAAGCCCATGGCGAGGGCGCGGATGCCCTCCTCGGTTTCCTTCCATCGATAGCTCTGCCAGATGCCGTAGTCCTTCTCGCGGAAGGCGACCCGGTCCGGCCATTGACGTGCGTTTCGCAAGACGAGCTTCGGCAGCGTGTCGCCACGCGCGATGCTCGCGCTGACATCGGTCATGCGCTCGCGACCTCCCAATCGCAGCGGCGGAACCCCTGTCGTTCCGCCTTGTTCGTGACCCGACCGGATGTTCTGTTTCGCTTCCGTGACGGACCGTTCCGTGATTAAGGCGCGCCCGAAACGATCGGTCAAGCAAAGGCTTGGGACGTGTTCTCCGGATACCGGCACGACCGACGCCGGAACCCGTCGGGACTGAACCGGAGGAAGACGCCATGCTGGACGCCACCCCTCTCATGAAGATCTACGCCAGCTGGCGGATCGCCCGGCTGAAGCGGCGCAGCCCGCGCGAGGCGCAGGAGCGCGAGTTGATGAAACTGCTCCACTGGGCGAAGGACACGCGTTTCGGCAAGGCCCACGGTTTCGCGAAGATCCGCACGGTCGAGGACTTCCAGGCCGCCGTGCCCATTGCCAGCTACGAGGACTACTGGCGGGACTGGTGGCGCGAATCGTTTCCCGTCCACGACAACATCACCAGCCCCGGCCGCACGCCTCACTTCGCCGTCACTTCAGGCACGACCTCGGGCAAGACCAAATACATCCCCGTGACCCGCGAAATGATCGCCTCCAACAAGAAGGCGGCCGTCGACGTCGTGGTTCACCACCTGGCGAACCATCCCGACAGCCGTCCGCTTGCCGGCAAGACCTTCATGATGGGCGGATCCACCGACCTGGTCGAACAGGCGCCCGGCATCGACAGCGGCGACCTCAGCGGCATCGCGGTCACCACCCAGAGCGCCTGGACGAAGCCCTTCGCCTATCCGCCGACCGACGTCGCGCTGTGGGAGGACTGGGAGAAGAAACTGGACCGCTTCGCCCGCGACGCCTTCGAGGAAAAGATCACCATCTGGACCGGCACGCCGAGCTGGATGCTGATCCTGATCGACAGGATGCGGGAGATCGCGGCGGGGCGGCCGCTGTTCCCGAACCTGGAGCTGCTGGTTCATGGCGGCGTCTCGTGGGAGCTCTACCGGGAACGGTTCGCGCCCTTCCTGGCCGAGACCGGCGCGAAGACGCGGGAAGTCTATCCGGCCTCGGAAGGCTTCATCGCGGTCGCCGACAAGGCCTATGAGGACGGTCTGCGGCTGATCGCGGACAACGGCATCTTCTTCGAGTTCGTGCCGCTGGAGGAGCTCGACTCCGACAATCCGACCCGGCACTGGGTCGGCAATCTGGAAACGGGACAGGACTACGCCGTGGTGCTGTCGTCGAACGCCGGCCTTTACGCCTATCTGGTCGGCGACACGGTCCGTTTCGTCGACCGGGACGGTCCGAGGCTGAAGATCACCGGGCGGACCTCGTACATGCTTTCGGCCTTCGGCGAGCACCTGATCGGCAGCGAGATCGAGACCGCCGTGCACGACGCAGCCGGCGACCAGGGCGTCCAGGTGGCCGAGTTCACCGTCGGCCCGGTGCTGCACGCCGAACGGGGCGGCCGCGGCGGCCACATCTATCTGATCGAGACCGAGGGCGGGAGCGCCGATGCCGACCGTCTGGCCAGGCGGATCGACGAGCGGCTTTCCGAGGTCAACGACGACTACGCAGCCCACCGCGTCGAGGGGACGGGCATGGAGCCGCCGCGCGTTGTGCTGGTCGGCGAGGGCGGCTTCGAGCGCTGGATGGCGTCCCGGGGCAAGTCCGGCGGCCAGCACAAGGTGCCGCGCGTGATCGCCGACGCCGACCGGTTCCGCGCCATGCTGGGGGATTTCGGTGTCGACCCGGAGTCAGGCGAGCAGCAAGGCCAGTAGTATCAGTACTGCCGTCTCGCTCATCACGCAGGCCGCGCCGAGAACATCGCCGGTATAGCCGCCGAAACGCCGCGCCGCCTTGCGCCCCACCGCTTCCGCCGCGGTCAGCGCCAGAACCGGCGCCAGCACCAGTCCCGCAATGCCGAACGGCGCCACCAGGGCGGCGGCCACAAGCGCCAACAGCGCGAATCCGCCGGCGGCGGCAACCGCGCCTTCGCCCGGCTCGCCCGCGGCCCTGCCCGCGCCGTCCGCGCGCGCCGGGGCGCCGGTCAGCATCAGCCAGGCCATGGCCGCCCGCGACAGGGTCGCCGCGGCGAGCAGCGCCGCCAGCGCCTCGCCGCCCGAGAGGCCGGAAAGCGCCGCGACACGCGCGGCCAGGAGCAGGAACAGGGCGATGACGCCATAGACGCCGATACGGCTGTCGCGCATCGCCGCAAGTCGGGCGGCCCGCCCGCCCCGCGCGCCCAGTCCGTCGAAGAAGTCGGCCACACCATCCTCGTGCAAGGCGCCCGTGACAACCACCATGGCCGCGACCGCGAGCACCGCCGCCAGCAGACCCGGCCCGCCGAAGCAGTGGGCCACCACGAAAGCCGCGGCGCCTGCGGCAGCGACAACGACGCCGGCCAGCGGAAAGGCCCAGACCGCCTCCGCCAGTGTCCGCTCGCCGCCCCCGCCTGCGGGAAACCGCACCGGCAGCCGGGTCAGCCAGCCGAGGGCCAGCGCCAGTTCAACCTGCCGACGCCGGTTCATGACCGCTTCATCACCAGCGGCAGGCCGGCGGCCACGAACAGCACGCAATCCGCCTTCGCGGCGACCTCCCGGTTCAAGGTGCCCTGGGCATCGCGGAAGGCGCGGCCCAGCCGGTTGTCGGGCACCAGCCCAAGTCCGACCTCGTTCGAGACCACCACGGTGGGACCGGAGCGGCCAGCGAGCGCCGCGATCAGTCCAGCCCGGTCGGCGGCGAGATCGGCCTCCGCCAGCAGGCGGTTGCTCAGCCAGAGTGTCAGGCAGTCGACCAGCATGGGCGTCTCGGCGTCCTCCCGGATCGCGGCAGGAAGGTCATGCGGCGCTTCGATCGTGCGCCAGTTCCGGCCCCGCTCCGCCTGGTGGCGGGCGATGCGTTCGGCCATCTCGTCGTCCAGCGCCTCGGCGGTGGCGACGTAGACCGGGGTCGCCGCCCCTGCCGCGGCCCGGATCAGCCTCTCGCCCCAGTGGCTCTTGCCCGAGCGCGCCCCCCCCAGCACCAGGGTCAGCGCCGGGGCTGGGGCCGCATCACCCAGCGCTTCGGACCAGGCGTCCATCGATCAGGCCTCGGCCTTCCGCCCGGCGACGGCGGCTTCGGCGAAGGTGGCCATGCCGTTGTGACAGGCCAGCGCGGCGCGGACGAGGCCCAGCGCGGTTGCCGCGCCCGAGCCCTCCCCCAGCCGCATGCCGAGATCGAGCAGCGGATCGAGCTCCAGTCGCTCCAGCACCCGCCGATGGCCGGGTTCCGCCGAGCAATGGGCAGCCATCGCATGATCGAGGCCGGCGGGATCGAGCATTCGCAGCGGCGCCACCGAGGCGCAGACGATATAACCGTCCAGCAGCACCGGCACGCCATGGCGGCGGGCGGCCAGGCAGGCGCCCATGATGGCGGCCATTTCCCGGCCGCCAACGCGGCGGAGCGCCTCCAGCGGATCGCCAAGGGCATCGCCATGGAACGCCAGCGAGCGATCCACAACCGCGGCCTTGCGCGCCAGCCCCGTCTCATCGAGCCCCGCTCCGCGGCCGGCCCAGTCGGCTCCCGTGCCGCCGAACAATGCGGCGGCGACCGCTGCCGCAGCGGTCGTGTTGCCGATGCCCATATCGCCGAAGATCAGAATGTCCTCGATGCCACCAACTGCGTCCACGCCCTTGCGCACCGCCTCAAGGAAGCCTTCTTCGGTCATCGCCGGCTCGCTCGCCAGGTCGCCGGTCGGCTCGCCGACACCGCAATCGATCGCCTCCAGCCGCGCGCCGAACGCCTCGGCCAGCTGGCAGATCGCGGCGAAGCCCGCGCGGAAGCCGCCCAGCATCTGGGCGTTGACCTCGTCGGGGAATGGGGAGACGCCATTGCGGGTGACGCCGTGGCTGCCGGCGAAGACGATGATGCGCGCATCCGCCAGGCGCGGCCGCGGGGTACGCTGCCAGCGCGCCATGTGAACGGCGATATCCTCCAGCCGGCCCAGCGAGCCCTCGGGCTTGACCAGTTCGGCCTGACGCGCGCGCGCCGCGTCGGCCGCCGCCGCATCGCCATCGGCGAAATCGGTGCAGGCTGCCCGGAGGGCCTCCATGGAAGACAGATCGATCATGACGCTCCCGTTCGTTCCTGAATCCGCAATTTCCGCGCCCGGCCAAGGCGGCTTGGAATCGTGGTGGCGGCGCGATATGGCATGAAGCCGTTTCGCACAACCGGAGCCGACATGGAAAAGATTTATGTGACCGCCGACGAGCTGTTGCGCGATTCCTTCGAGCTCGGGCTCAGGGTCTACGAGAGCGGCTTCCGCCCCTCCTTCATCGTCGGCGTCTGGCGCGGCGGCGCACCCATCGGCATCGCCGTGCAGGAGGTGCTGGACCACTACGGCGTACGAAACGACCACATCGCCATCCGCACCGCGTCCTATATTCGGCCCGGCGAACAGGCGAACACGGTGCGCGTCTTCGGCCTCAACTACATCATCGACAACATCGACGCCGACGACCAGTTGCTGATCGTCGATGACACCTTCGATTCGGGGCGCAGCATCGATGCCGTGATCACGGAGATCGAACGCAAGTGCCGGCGCAACACGCCCACCGAGATCCGCGTCGCCACCGTCTTCTTCAAGCCGGCGCTGAACCGCACCAGCCGCGAGCCTGACTATTTCATCCACCAGACGGACAGGTGGATTGTCTTTCCGCACGAGATCCACGGCCTGACGCCCGACGAGATTGCCCGCCACAAGATCCATCCGGGGATCGACCGGGCGAGGTCGTCCTGACCGGAATCAGACCAGATCGGCGCCCGTATAGGGCTGCAGACCGACGCATTGCACCTTCGCCTCGCCGCTTTCCAGCAGGGTGACGCGGCGATTCCAGTATTCCGCTTCCGATACCAGCCAGGGCTGCAGCCTGGGCGCCAGCGGACCCGCGGCGGCCAGAATCTCCCGGGTCTTGGCGAAGGCCTTACGGATGGCCTCGGTATAGAGGGGGGTGATGTCCTCGAAACTCGGCGCGTCGAAGCCGATGTCGTCGGCCATGTCGCGAAAGCGTTGCGGGCTGACCAGATGCATGGGCTGCCGCTCCAGCGCCGACCACACAGCCACCTCGGGGCACTCCGGATCGTCACCCGTGAGAAACAGATCGCTGAAATAGATCTTTCCGTCCGGTTTCAGCACGTGGAACAGGTGCTGCAAGACCCGGTGCTTGCGCCGGACGTGGGTGATGGGTTCCTTGCCGATGATGGCGTCGGCAAAGCCCCGCTTGAGGCCCGTGTCATGGTAATCGCGCCGGTCCGCCTTGACGCGGGAGCCCCTGGAACCGAGCCAGGCCTGCGCCAGATCGGCATGCTCGACCTCGTCGTTGTAGGCGAAAATCGCGGCTTCGCAGTCGCCGGTCAGCCGATGGCCCAGACCGCCCATGCCTGCGGCCAGTTCCACCACGCGTGATTCCTCGTTGAGTTGCAGAGGGCCGGCGAGGCGTTCGTAGACGGCGTCAGCGGCGGGACTGATCATGCCGGGACCGAAGAGACCCTCCAGCAGAACGATGCGTTCCTGCGGCCACGGCCCCTTGCCGGATTCGCTTTCCGCATCACGTGCGCCGGTCTGTGACGCGCGCCGGGACGGCGCCGACGGTCGTGCGTCCTCGTCACCGCCCCACCAGGAGTTGAGGCGCTGCCACAGGCCACCATTGCGTGTCGTTCCGCCCTGTTCGTACTGGGTGCTCAAGCGATGAATCCTGCCCGGTCACGGGTTCTTCGAACCACCACCCATAACAGCCGCGCCCTAAGGCTTGGTAAACGGCGCAGGGCCGATCAGGAAGGAAGCCGCAGAAGCCGGCCGCCGCAGCCCGAATAGGTCGCACCGTCAATGCGCATGCTGACCGTGTCGCTGAACACGGCGCCATTGCGGGAATCCGTGCAGCGACGGTCCGTCCGGGTAATCCGGACCTCGTGATCGGGCGTGCGGGATTCGAACTGCCGCTGATCCGTGGTCCCCGGCCTGCGATTGGCCGGTATCACCAGGGGTGGCCAGTTGGGCCGGTGGACCCGGATCAGGTCCTCGGAAATGGCCAGATTCCAGTCCGGATCCCAGCCCAGCGCCGTGAACTGGGCCTGTGGTCCAAACGCGGAGACACGGGTGCAGTTGTCGAAGCTCCTGTGGCCGAACACAAGACGGGCGCCGCCACCCTCCTCGCGGAAGGTGACGGCCTGGTTCTCGACTGTGCCGGTGTAGAACGCGCCCGACGCCTTCTCAAGACGCTGAAGGTCGGCGCGCTGCTCGCCCAGAGTCAATTGGGCCCGCTTCCCGTCGAAGACCGCGCGTACGTCGAGATTGCCGCAACGATAGAGCACCGCCGTCTGGCCCGCGGTGGCCTCGGGCAAGCCCGACTCGTTCTGCGGGGCGCAGGCCGCCGCCAGAACGGCGACCAGAATCATCAATGCAGGAAGACATGCTCGCATCACGCTCATCGGTTCAACTCCCAAGCAAGGCGCGGGCGAGAACCACGTTCTGGATCTCGGTCGCGCCGTCGATGTACTGGCTGATCTTCGCCGATGCGAGGTGTCGGGCGGCGGGCTCCTCCAGCCGTAGGCCGTTCGCGCCCATCACCTGCATGCAGTCCGCAATCCGCTGCAATGCGGCGCGGGTCGCGAATTTCTTGGCGTGGGCCGCCGCCCGGGTGGCGTCCTGGCCTGCGTCGACCAGCGCCGCGGCGCGGTAGGTCAGCAGCCGGCTCGCCTCCAGGTCCGTCTCGACATCCGCGAGCATCCATTGCACGCCCTGGAAGTCGGCGATCCGCCGGCCGAACGCCTGGCGTTCCTTCACATAGGACACGGCCCGATCCAGCGAGGCGCGCATCATGCCGACCGACATGCCGCCGACGAAGATACGGGCCGCGTCGATGCCCGACATGGCCGCGCGGAAGGCCCGCTCCTGCGGCAGCAGGATGTCCGCCTCGGTCAGGCGGACGCCGTCGAAGCGGAATCCGCCTGCGCCGAGCGCATGACCGCCGGCAAGGTCATAGGGTCCGACCCGGCTGACGCCCGGCCGTCTGGCCTGGACCAGAAAGCACATGACGCCCCGCCAGCCCTGCTCCGGGTCGGCCTGTGCATAGACCGACAGGACGTCAGCGTGGGCGGCGCTGGATATCCAGGCCTTCTCGCCCTCCAGACGCCAGCCACCGTCATCGGCAACCGCGCGGCAGGCCACCGCCGTCGCGTCGGAGCCCATGCCGGGTTCGGTCAGGAGGAAGGTGCCGATGCTCCGGCAGGCGAGCATGTCCGGCAGCAGGGCGCGGCGCTGCGCCTCGCTGCCATTGCGGGCGATATTGCCCATCAGGTTGTCATGGACGATCAGACCGAAGGCGAACGGCATGCAGGCCGCGGCCAGTTCCTCGAAGACCCGGCAGGCGCCGGTCAGGCTGAGTCCGTGCCCACCCTCCGATTCCGGCACCAGCAGCCCGGTCAGGCCGGCGTCGGCGGCCCGGCGCTGGGTTTCGGCGGGGTAGACCCGGTCCTTCTCCCAGCGCGCGGCGTGCGGCGCCACCTCTTCGGCGGCGAAACGGCGCGCCGTTTCGGCGATCGCGGCTTCACGCTCCGTCAGTTCCGGCTCGAAGGCCATGCTCCCCTCCCCTGTCGATGACTCCGCCGAGCATAGCCCCGGCGCCGCCAACGCGAAATCGATCAGCCCGGCGCAGGAGCGATGACAGCGTGGCGTCAATCCGGTTACAGTTCGGCGTCGGAAACACCGGGGAGGCGTCCGGTCCGCAGCCGCGCGCCCGTTCACCATGCCGAGAACGCTCAGTTCGGCCCAGGTCGAAGCCTTCGATCGTGACGGATATCTGTTTCCGTTCAAGGCCTTCGCGCCCGAAACGGCTGCATCCTATCGCGCCCGGCTGGAAGCGTTCGAGGCTGCCGAAGGCGGTCCCATCCGTTCCAACATGCGCCACAAGGTGCATCTGCTCTTCACCTGGGCCAACGAAATCGTGCGTCATCCGCGTATCCTCGACGCGGTGGAGGATATCATCGGAGCGAACATCCTCTGCTGGTCGACCAATTTCTTCATCAAGGAGGCGCGCGATCCCGGCTTCGTCTCCTGGCATCAGGATTCGACCTACTGGGGGCTGGAACCGCCGGAGGTCGTCACCGCCTGGGTGGCGCTGTCGGACGCGCCCCTCGAAGCCGGCCCGATGAAGTTCCTGGCCGGGTCGCACCATCTGGACCAGTTCGCCCATCACGACACCTTCCACGAGCACAATCTGCTGAGCCGCGGCCAGGTGATCGACATGGCGATCGAGGAGGAACGGGCGGTCGATGCGCCGCTCAAGGCGGGCGAGTTCTCGCTCCATCACATCCGGCTGGTGCATGGCTCCCGCCCCAACCGCACCGACGACCGGCGCATCGGGCTCGCCATCCGCTACATCCCGCCCCACGTCCGGCCGGTGAAGGCCGCGAACTCGGCCATGCTGGTGCGCGGGGTCGACGCCTGCGGCCATTTCGAGATGGAGCCGGACCCAGCGAGCGATCTCGATCCGGCCGCGCTGGCCGCCCACGAGGACGCCATGAAACGCCAGCTCGGCGCGCTCTACGAGGGCACAGGCGTCACCGTCGCCCGGGACTGAGGTCCGGAGTCAGATCGCCATCATGCGGGCGCGGGAGCCACGCTCGATCGCCGCCGCCGGCAGACGGCCGACGCCCAGCGACTGGCGGATGATCATCAGCACCTGAAGTTCCGGCTGGCTGGCCTGGCCGTCCGCGGCGGCGACGTCGCAGGCCAGAGCGTAGGCGGTCTCGGCCAGGCGCGGCGGCAGGGCGTCGGCGACATCGCGCATCAGTTCCTCCAGCCCCTCTTCCTTTTCAAGATAGCCGAGGCAGGATTCGGAATCGGCGGAAAGATCGTCGAGATCGTAACCCCGGAAGACGGGCAGAATGCGGATCATCTCGCTCATCAGGATGATCTCCTGCTCGGCCAGTTCCTTGTCTGCGCACGCGGTCAGCACCATGACGTGCACCAGCGCGCTGTGCGGGCTCATTTTCGCGGCCATCGGTTTTTCCTCATTTCACGCGGATTTGCCGGACGCCTCGGGGACGCCGAAGAAGGTTCTAACACCCTCGACGGCTTCGGCAATGCCCACCCGGCGGATTTCGACCTCGGGCGGAAAGGCGTCGCAGAGCCTGCTGGGCAGCATCGGATCCAGCATCACGAAGACGCCCCGGTCCCCGGCGCGGCGGAGCAGACGGCCATAGGCCTGCTTCAGGCGGAGCCGCACCAGCATGTCGTCATAGCGCCGGGCGCCGAAGGCCTTGCGCCGGGCCTTGTGGAGGATGTCCGGCCTGGGCCAGGGCACGCGATCGAAGACGATCAGCCGCAGCGACTCGCCCGGAACATCGACGCCATCGCGCACCGCGTCGGTTCCCAGCAGGCAGGAATCGGTCTCGGCGCGGAAGATGTCGACCAGCGTCGAGGTGTCCATCGGGTCGACATGCTGCGCATAGAGCGGCAGGCCGGCATTCTCCAGCGGCTCCAGCAGACGTTCGTGGACATTGCGCAGCCGCCGGATGGCCGTGAACAGTCCGAGCCCCCCGCCACCCGAAGCGAAAAACAGCTCGCGATAGGCCGCGGCGATCTCGTCGGGCCGGTCGCGGCGCACGTCGCCGACGACGAAGATCCGGGTGTTCTCGCCATAGTCGAACGGCGAAGGCACGCTGAGACGGACAGCCGGCGCAACCATATGCGCGAGACCGGTCCGGGCCTCGGCGGTGCTCCAGTCGTCCCCGTCGCCCGAACGGTCGCGCAGGCTGGCCGACGTGATGACCGCCCCGTGGGCCGGCTTCAGCACGGTCTCGGCGAAGGGCTCGGTAGGATCGACGACATGGCGATGAAAGCCGACATCGACCTCCCGCCCGCCGATGCGCCGCACGGAGAACCAGTCGACGAAGCCTTCCGCCTGCGGTCCGCCCACGCCGCCCAGCATCGACATCCAGGCGCCCAGCACCGCCTCGCAGCGGTACTCGATGCCGTTGATCGCCGCTTCCAGCCTGACCCGCTCGCCCGTGGGCAACTCGTCGGTCTCCTCGTCCAGCCGGGACGCCAGCGCCGACTTGAGCCCGACCAAGGGTTTGCGGATCTCGTCCAGTGCCTGCGCCAGGGCCAGCGCCGCCTCGGGCAGGCCGGGCACGGGGGGATCGGTTTCGCATTCCAGGCCGTAGGGATTGTCCGGCCCGTCGCTGCGCGCCATCACCTGCTGACGCAGCCGGGTCAGGAACGCCTCCGTCGGACCGGTCGGGTTCTCGCCCTTCAGCCGCGTCAGCCAGTCGAAGCCTGGCAGGACCCGGGCGGCGTGGGTCACCCGGTCCAGCGCCGCGGTCGCATCGTCGTCGCCCGCGATCAGGTCGGCGATGCGGCGGGTCAGGCCCCGCGCCCGGCCGCGCGCGCCATCCTCGGCGCCGCGGATCCAGCGACGGAGTTCGGCAGCCTCCAGGCCCGACAGTTCGGCCGAGAAGGCGCTGTCGGCGGCGTCGAACAGGTGGTGGCCCTCGTCGAAGACATAGCGCCGGGCCACGCTCTCCTCGGCCCGGAGCTGGACCGCACGGGCCAGCACCAGGGCGTGGTTGGCCACGACGATCTCGGCGCGTTCGGATTTCTTTCGCGCCACCTCGATGAAACATTTCCGGTAATGCTCGCAGGCGGAGAATACGCACTCCCCGCGCCGGTCGGCGAGGCCGGTGGTGCGTTCGGAGCCGAACAGCAGCGTCAGCCAGGACGGGAAGTCGCCGCCGGCCAGGTCGCCGTCGCGGGTCGCCTCGATCCAGCGCGCGACCAGGGCGAGCGGCACGATGTCCGCGCGCCGCGCCGCGCCGCCCTGCACCGCCTCCATGAAATTCAGCAGGCAGAGATAGTTCTCGCGCCCCTTGCGGATCACTGCCCGCTCGGCCTTCAGCTTCGGGTCCGGGTAGAGGCGGTCCAGTTCCTGATCGAGCTGGCGCTGCAGGTTCTTGGTGTAGGTGGAGATCCAAACCGCGCCGCCATTCTTCTCCGCCCAGACAGAGGCCGGCGCGACATAGCCCAAGGTCTTGCCTGTGCCGGTCCCCGCCTCGGCCAGCACGATGCGCGGCTCGTCGACATGGTCCCGGGGCCGGAAGGCGTGCGCCGCGCCCTCGGCGTAGCGGCGCTGGGCCTCGCGCTCTTCCGAGCCTGTCCCCAGCATCGCGCGCAGACGTTCCGCCGCCTCCACCGGTTCGACAGCGGCGGAACCGGGCGGCGGCGGCGGGGCCATGTCCGGGAACTCCGGCACCCGCGTCCAGGCGTCGAGGCCGCGGAAGCGCGATTTCGCCCCCCCCTCGCCCAGCGCCTTCAGCACCGGCACCGCCCAGGGCCAGCCGCCATCGGCCATGGCCTGGGCGAGCGAGGCCGCGCGCGTCCGCGCCTCGCCGCCGAGTTGCGGGAGTTCGGCCAGCAGCACCTCGGCGATTTCCGGCAGGCGCGCCGGATCCGGGGGTTTGCCGGCCGGCGCAAGGCTGACGGCGCGGGCCAGGCCGTCCAGGGTCGGCAGACAGAAGTGTGCAGGTCTGACGAAGGCGAACAGCTCCAGCAGATCGTGCGCGGCGAAGCGCCGGATACCCAGCCGCCGCGCCACCGTCGGCATACAGACCACCAGCGGCAGGTCGCGCGCGATGCGGCGTCCGGCGACCTCCGCATCGAGGTCCTCGATCTCGCCGTCGGCGGTCATCAGCACCCCGCCGCGGCCCGCCATGGCAAAGGCGGGGACGTCGGGCAGGGCGATTTCGGGCGCACGCGAATCCATCGCCCGGACTATAGCGATCCCGAAGCCGTTCCGCGCCGCCCGATCCGCTTTCCCTTTGCGTCATCCGGCACAACTGACTAGGGTTCACTTAGAAAATTCCGAGCCTCAGGAACTGTGGAGCAGCACCCATGGCCGTTGCCGAAAGCGTCGAGGAAAAGGACGGGGGCCACTACCGCGCCGGCGCGGAAGAGCTGGCGCACCTGCCCGGCAAGCCGAGCCGGATTCCGCTGAAGGGCACGATCGATTTCATCCGCGATCCGCTGGCCATGACGATGAAGGCGCATGCCGATTACGGCAACGTCTACAAGTCGCGCACATTCATGCAGTGGTCGGTCTCCATGCTGGGTCCCGACGCGCTGGAACTCGTCCTGATGGACCGGGAGAAGAACTTCTCCTCCCGCGCGGGCTGGCACCACATGCTCAGCCGCCTGTTCTCCGACGGTCTGATGCTGCGCGACTTCGACGATCACCGGGCGCACCGGCGGATCATGCAGGTCGCCTTCAAGCCGGCGCCCATGAAGGACTACCTGCTGCGCATGAACGGCGGCATCCGGGAGCGCCTGGACGCCTGGGAGCGCGCGCCGGAGTTCCTTTTCTACCCGCAGATCAAGCAGCTCACGCTGGACCTTGGCGCCAGCGTCTTCCTCGGCATCGACGCCGGACCCGAGGCGCGGCGGATCAACCAGGCCTTCGTCGACGAGGTTGCGGCCTCCATCGCAGTCGTCCGCAAGCCGGTGCCGGGTCTGAAGATGTACAAGGGCGTGAAGGCGCGGCAGTTCCTTTCCGAGCTGTTCGCGCGGCTGATCGAGGAACGCCGCGGCAGCGAGACCGAAGGCGACGACATGTTCAGCCAGCTCTGCCGCGCCGAGTCCGAAGACGGCCGGATGCTGACCGATCAGGAAATCATCGATCACATGAACTTCCTGCTGATGGCGGCCCACGACACGACCACCAGTTCGCTGACGACGATGATCTGGGCGCTGGCGGCGCATCCCGAATGGCAGGAGCGCATCCGCCGCGAGATCGCGGAGATCGGCGGCGCGGAACTGGGCTATGAGGACGTCTCGCGAATGGACGTGGCCGAGCGCGCCTTCAAGGAAGCGCTGCGCATGATCCCGCCGGTGCCGTTCATCCCGCGCCGGGTGGTGCGCGAGTTCGAGTTCCAGGGGCAGCGCATCCCCGCCGGCGCGAACGTCTCGGTGAGCCCGGGCTATGTCCACATGATGCCGGAGCTCTGGACGGACCCGCAGAAGTTCGACCCCGACCGCTTCAGTCCCAACCGCGCCGAGGACAAGAACCACAAGTTCGCCTGGGCGCCCTTCGGCGGCGGCGCGCACAAGTGCCTTGGGATGCACTTCGCCTACATGCAGGTGAAGGCCTTCGCCTTCCAGCTGCTGCAGCGTTTCGAGGTCTCGATCGAGCCCGGCTACGAGCCGAAATGGGCGCGCATCCCGATCCCGAAACCCCTGGACGGTCTGCCGGTGAAGCTGACCCGGCTGTAGGCCGGGCGGCCTCATGGACGGACGCGTCGCGCCCGTTCCATCCTGCCGGGGATTGCTCTAGGCTCGCCCGCCAATCGACCGGACACATCATGTAGTGGGAGCAGACGATGGCGATCGGTTCCAATGCGGTCCGCATGGGCGCAATGGCGCTGGCGGCCCTGGTCATGCTGGACGCGCCGGAGGCCGGCGCGCAGAACCAGGCGCAACAGCCCCGGAGCGAAGTCGTCGGCACGCACGGCGACTGGGAGAAGCGCTGCATCGATCTGCAGGCGCAGGGCCGACGCTGCGCCCTGGTGCAGATGGGCGACAACCCGACGGCCCAGGTCCGCGCCGTGGCGACGCTGACCCGAGGCGGCGAGAACGGGGCCGAGACCGTCGCCCGCTTCGAGGTGCCGATCGGGGTTCACCTGCCGAGCGGTCTGCGGGTCCATATCGACGGTCAGGATTTCGGCGGCGTGCCGTACCAGTTCTGCCACCCCGACCGCTGCGCCGCGATCGCCATCCTGTCGGCTGAGCAGGAAGCCGCACTGAAGGGCGGAAGCACGGCGACGATCACGTTCTTCGCCGATCCGAAGGTGCCGATCGAGGTGCCGATCTCGCTGATGGGCGTGACCGCCGGACTCCGTACCCTCGAATAGGCCGAACGGGGCTCAACCGGCGCTGCGTTGCCGCCGCCGCAGCGCCTGCATGGGCATGACCTGCCCGCTTGCCGATCTGCCGGCTGCCGTGAGCGGCTTCATCTGCACCCTGGAATCCGGCTCGCCCTCGATCCAGAGCCCCTGCCCCGATGCGGGCGTGAAGCCGTATTGCAGATAGAGCTTGGGATCGCCGATCAGCACCACCAGGTCGATGCCCGCATCGGCGACCTTCTGCAGGCTCTGATTGACCAGCGCCCGCGCCGCGCCGCGCCCGCGATAGGACGGCGCCACAGCCAGCGGTCCCAGCAGCATGGCGTCGACGCCGCCGGCCTGGCAGGGCCAGTACTGGATCGCACCGATCATCAGGTCGCCATCCCAGGCGGCCATGCCGAAACGCTTGTCCTCGTCGACGTGATCGCGGAAACGATAGGCGATCTTCTTCTCCCTGTCGGGACCGAAGGAGACGTCGAGCAGGGCGGGGAGCGCCGCCCGCGCGGCGGCGTTCAACAGGGTGAATTGGAACATGGAGGGACTTTCGGATCGGCTGGTGGGGACGATTTCAGGGCATCGCGTCCCGGACGCCTCTGCCGCCCCGGACACGTCAGACCTGTCGTCGTCGTGCGATCCGAACTCTCATCATGGATTCCCAGATAAGCGATACGGGCCGGTTCCGCAAAGGAAATCGTCCCGCCGTCGTTGATAGCCCGACCCGGGCGGACTAGGTTGCCTGCCCGCAGGGGAGATCAGGGGAGACATCGATGTTCTACCGCGCCGACCAGGACCACGGCCTGAAGCACAACCCGTTCAAGGCGCTGGTCGCGCCCCGGCCCATCGGCTGGATTTCCACGCGGGATCGCAATGGCGGCTTCAACCTGGCGCCCTTCAGCTACTTCAACGCCATCACCGACTACCCGCCGACGGTGGTGTTCGGCTGCAACGGCCCGCATCCGGAAGGCGACACCAAGGACACCGCCGCCAACGCCCGCGACACCGGCGAGTTCGTGGTCAACATGGCTACCTGGGAACTGCGCGAGCAGATGAACCGAAGCTCCGCCCACGTGCCGCGCGATGTCGACGAGTTCAGGGAGGCCGGGCTGACGGCCCTGGAGAGCGAGATGGTGTCCGCCCCCCGCGTCAAGGAGAGCCCGGTCAACCTCGAATGCCGGTTGGTCCAGGTCATCCAGCTCCGCTCCAGCAATCCGAAGATCACCAATAACATGGTCATCGGCGAGGTCGTCGGCATCCACATCGACGAGCGCATCATCAAGGACGGCATGATCGACATGCCGACCTACCGCCCGATCGCCCGGCTCGGCTACATGGACTACACCGTGGTCGAAAAGGTCTTCACCATGGACCGGCCGGATTAGGGGACGTCCCCTTCGGGATCAATCAGGTCAGAATACTCTGGTGTCATGCCCGCCCCCGTGCGGGCATCCGGGCAGAATATCGACTTGTGGCGAAGCCGCACCGGACCCCCGCACAAGCTTGCCCCTGACCCCGTTCGGGGGGCGGGGGTAACGAGTTAGGCAGCGTGAACACAATTTGAAACCGGTCAGCTAACGCCGGACCGCCGGCGCTTCGACGGGCAGGCCGTTGCCGCGCCAGGCGACGTAGAGTTCCAGCGCCAGGTAGGCGTCGGAACCGAGCGGCCGCGGCTCGGCGACGCGCTGGTCGTCGCAGAAGCGGAAGCGCCGGTGCGTCGAGCCCACACCGGACCAGCGCAGCAGATAGGCCGGATAGCCGTTGATCTGGCCCTGGCTCAACTGCTCGCCGCGGACCCATTGTCCGGCGCGCTCGTCGTGGCACTGGAAGCAAGCCAGGTTCATCTGCCCGCGCCGCTCGCGGTAGAGGGCCTTGCCCCGCTCGAAGAAGGGTTCCGCTGCGCCGTCCACGGCGACGTCGACCGGCATGCCCGCCGACAGGCTGCGCAGGTAAAGCGCGAGCGACAGCATCGGCTCGGATTCAAGCGGAAATGGCTCTGCCTCCATGCGCGCCTGCCGGCAGTCATTGATCTGGCGCTCCAGATTCACCACCCGTCCGTCCCGGACCACGGGATAGCGCGCGGCCACCCCTTCCAGATCAGCCGGCGCATGGCAGTCGGCGCAGGCCCGGTCCGCGGCGCCCGTCTTCCGCGCGAAGATCGCCCGCCCCTTCTCCAGCCAGAACAGACCCGGATTGGCGAAGGGGTCGGCCTGCATCTCGCGGACCGCGGGCGTCGCCCATTCCAGGCCGGACTTCGGGGGATCGGGCGGCTCCGCCATTGCCATCGGCGCGGCTGCCGCCAAGATGCATCCGACATATATCGAGAAACGGGGCCAGTTCATGAGCATCAGCATCGCAAAGATCGACCACGTTGTCCTGAACGTCACGGACACGGATCGCGCCATCGCCTTCTACCGCGACGTGCTCGGCTGTGAGGTCGAGCGTACGGTCGAACGCATCGGTCTGGTGCAGATGCGCGCCGGCGCCTCGCTGATCGACCTGTTTCCGGCAAAGGCCCCGTCCGAGACGCCGAACATGGATCACTTCTGCCTCCGCGTTGAGCCGTGGAATGTCGACGAGATCATGGCGCACCTTGAAAAGCATGGTGTCGAGAAGGGCAAGACGGTCACCCGCTACGGCGCCGAGGGCGACGGCCCGTCGATCTACATCCGGGACCCGGACGGCAACACGGTCGAACTGAAAGGCCCGCCGGTCGGCCGATGACGATGCGCCGGCGGCCATGGCGATTGACAGCAGCGACGCCGGGCCCTATCTCCCGCTGCGGCTGAAGGCGCCTGCCGCTCGCCGGCTTGTCCGTTGGTGAAGTCCTTCTTTCCGATCATCCGTCCCGTTCGATCAGACGAATGCGGCCCGATGGCAATGCGAGCCCCGTCCAGCTTCCGCATTCGAAGACCGAATGAGGACCACGATGACCGGAGCGACGACACCCCCTCCCCCGCTCGACGAGTTGAAGCGGCAGGCGAAGCGATTGCGCGCCAGCCTCGAGGCCGCCGGCCAGACCGTCGGCCACGGGCGCGCGCTCGAACTGATCGCGCATCAGCATGGCTACCGCGACTGGAACACCCTGCACGCCGCGATCGGCAACCGGCCGCCGCCCCCGCCGCTTTCGGTGGGCCAGCAGGTACGCGGCCGCTATCTCGGCAAAGGCTTCACCGGCGAGATCGTCGGGCTGCGCCAGCTCGGCGAGGATGGCCGCTATCGCGTGGCCCTTCGTTTCGAGGATCCCGTCAATGTCTCCGCCTTCGAGAGCATGACGATCCTCCGCCGCCAGATCACGGCGGTGGTCGACCGGCGCGGCGTCACGGCGGAGAAGACCTCGGACGGCGTGCCGCACCTGAGACTGGAGCTCTAGGCCAGTCCGAAGGTGCCGGCCACGCCGTCCCAGAGCAGCTTGAGCCCGACCAGGAAGACGAAGACGTAGCAGATCAGGTAGAAGGGCCTCTCGGGGATCCGGTGATGCAGCCAGACCCCCGAGAGCATCGCCAGCGGGCAGATCGGCGCGAGCACCAGGGCGGTCATCAGGTTCTCTTCCGTCAGCAGCCCCAGATAGCCATAGGGCACCAGCTTGGCGTAGTTCACCGCCATGAAGAACACGGTCGTCGTGCCGACGAAGACCGTCTTGTTGAGCTTCAGCGGCAGCAGATAGACCTGCAGCGGTGGGCCGCCGGCATGGCCGATGAAGCTGGTGAAGCCCGAAACCGCGGACCAGAATACGCCCCGCACAGGGCTTTCCGGCCGCGCCTCGTCGCGGCGGCGCCCGCCCAGCCAGTAGTTGAGCGAGAACAGCACCGCGATCGTGCCGATGATAAGGCGGATCATGTGCTCGTCGACCCACCCTGCCAGCGCCGTGCCGATGCCGATGCCCAGCAGTGCGCCGGGCCCGAGATAGAGCATCAGCTTCCGGCTCCAGTCTCGGCGGTAGCTCCAGACGCCGAAGATATCCATCAGACACAGGATCGGCAGCATGATGGCCACGGCCTGCAGCGGCGGCACGACAAGCGACAGGGTCGGCACCGCGACGATGCCGATCCCCGCGCCGAACCCGCCCTTCGAAATGCCGGTCAGCATCAGGACCGGCAGCGCCACCGCGTAGAAGACGGGGTCCTGGATCAAAGATGTCGCCCGATGGCCTCGACCGTTGCGGACACGATCTCGTCGGCCTCAGCCCGCGTCAGGCAGAGCGGCGGCGCGAAGCCGATGATGTCGCCCTGGGGCATGGCGCGGGCGACGACGCCGAGTTCGGCCATGGCGCCGACCACGGACGGGCCGACCTTCTTCGCCGGATCGAAGAACCTGCGCGCGCCCGGATCATCCATCAGTTCGACCGCGGCCAGCATCCCCTCGCCGCGCACTTCGGCGACGTTCGGGTGGTTCTTGAGGCTGTCGGCCAGGGCTTCCCGGAAATAGCCGCCAACCTCGGCCGCGTTGTCGACCAGCCCCAGTTCGTCCACCAGCTTCAGGTTGGCGATGCCGGCGGCGGCCCCGATCGGATGCGCCGAATAGGTCCAGCCATGGCCGATCGGGCCCAGCTCGTCGGTGCCCTTCATCAGCACATCGTAGACGTCCTTCGAGATGATCGAGCCCGAGAGCGGCGCATAGGCCGAGGTCAGCCCCTTGGCGATGGTGATGATGTCGGGCGTGATGCCGTAGTGAGCGGAGCCGAACATGGAGCCGAGGCGGCCGAACCCGGTCACCACCTCGTCGGCGATCAGCAGGATGTCGTGCTTCTTCAGCACCGGCTGGATCGCCTCCCAGTAACCCTCCGGCGGCGGCACGATGCCGCCGGTGCCCAGCACCGGCTCGCCGATGAAGGCGCCGATCGTCTCCGGTCCCTCGGCCTGGATCATCTCCTCCAGCTTCTCGTCGCACCAGGCGGAGAATTCGCGCTCGCTCATGCCCGCATCGGGACGGCGGAGATAGTAGGGCGCCTCGGTATGCAGGATCCGGTCGAGCGGCAGATCGAACTTCTTGTGGAACAGCTGCAGCCCGGTCAGGGAGCCGGTGATCAGCCCGGAGCCGTGATAGCCCCGCCAGCGGCTGATGATCTTCTTCTTCTCCGGCCGGCCGAGCACGTTGTTGTAATACCAGACCAGCTTGACGTTGGTCTCGTTGGCGTCGGAACCGCCGAGGCCGAAATAGACCGACCGCATGTTCGCCGGCGCGCGCTCCACGATCATGTTGGCCAGCGTGATGGAGGCCTCGGTGCCGTGGCCGACATAGGCGTGATAGTAGGCCAGTTCCTTCGCCTGGGCGGCGATGGCGTCGGTGATCTCGCTCCGGCCGTAGCCGACGTTCACGCAGTAAAGCCCGGCAAAGGCGTCGAGCAGGCGCTTGCCGTCGCGATCCTCGATGTAGACGCCCTTGCCGCCCTTCACGATGCGGTTCGGCGACTCGCCGCGGGCGTGCTGGCCCAGATGGGTGGACGGATGGAAAAAGCTGTCGCGATCCCACTGGTCGAGCTGATCGTTTCTGAGCATGGCTACCTCGCTCTCAGGTGTTGATGACGGATCCCGCACCGGCCGCGCGCGCGCGGCTGAGCGCATGGGTGGCGATGGCCGTGTCCTGCGCCCCCGTGCCTGTGAGATCCACGATGGTGACGTCCCGGCCGCTTGTGCGGCCCGGCACGTCGCCGGCAATGACCGCTCCGAGTTCGGGCGGCGCCTTCCCGCCATCCATGCCGGCGGCGAGCACGGCCTGCCATTCGCCGGCGGTTCCACACTGGCTCAGCCGGTCGGCGACATAGAGATCGGAAGCGGCAATCGCCGCCGGATCGATCTCGTTCTTGCCGTCCTGGTCCGAACCCATGGCGGTGATGTGCAGCCCCGGATGCAGCCAGTCGGCCCGCACCAGAGGCCCGCGGGAAGGGGTGGTGGTGACGACGAGTTCGCTTGCGCGCACCACTTCTTCGGGACTGCCCACCGCTTCCGCCGCGACCCCGAGAGCCGTTTCGAGATCGCCGGCGCAGGCGAGCGCCCGGTCGCGGTCCCGCGCCCAGACCAGCACGCGCTCGAAGGGCCGCACGAAATACGCCGCCTGGAGCTGCAGCCGGGCCTGAACGCCGGCGCCGATGACACCCGCGGTCGTCACCGTCTCCGGCCCCAGATGCCGCGCGGCCACGGCGCCTGCGGCGGCCGTCCTGATGTCGGTCAGATAGCCGTTGTCGAGCAACAGCGCGTCGACCAGACCGGTCTTCGCGTTGAACAGGATCATCAGCCCGTTGAGGCTCGGCAGGCCAAGCTGCGGATTGTCGAAGAAGCCTGGCGAGACCTTGATCGCGAAGCCGCCGAAGCCGGGAATGTAGGCGGTCTTCACGTCGACTTCGCCATTCACCATCGGCAGGTCCATCGACAGGATGGGCGGCATCACGACCTCACCGCCGGCCAGGGCGAGGAAGGCGTCCTCGATTACGTCGACAAGCTCGAGGTCGAGGGCCACGACCCGGCGCAGTTCGGTCTCGGTCAGCACCGCAATCTCAGGCATGGCCGCCGCCTCCCACTTCGACATTCCCGAGTCCCAGTCTCTCGCCGGCGATCACGGCCGAGAACTGGCCCATGTCCACATTGCGCCCGGTGATCAGGAACGCCGCAGGACCGCCCAGGTCCAGCTTGCCCGCGAGCAGCGCCGCGTGACCCACGGCCGAGGCGCCCTCCGCCACCAGGCGGTCGCCGGCATAGAGCGCACGCATGCCGTCATAGATCTCCTGCTCGGTCACCAGCACGATGTCGTCGAGCAGAGCGCGGCAGAGCGCGAAGGTGAGTCGGTTGTCCAGGCCGATGCCGCCGCCCAGGCTGTCGGCCAGCGACGGCACCTCCTCCACCTCGACCGGATGCCCGGCGCGGATGCTGTCATGCATCGCTGCGCCGCGGTCCATGCTGACGCCGACGATCCGGATGTCCGGACGGATCGATTTTGCCGCCAGGGCGACGCCAGCCGCGAGCCCGCCGCCCGAGAGCGGAATGACGATGCAGGCGAGGTCAGGCCGCACTTCCAGCAGCTCCAGCCCGATCGTGCCCTGCCCCGCCACCACCAGAGGGTCGTCGAAGGGCGAAATCCCGATCATGCCGTGGTCGGCGATCAGCCGGTCCGCTTCCCGCTGCGCCTCGTCCTGGCTGCGGCCGATGCGCCGCACTTCGGCGCCCAGTTCGGCAATCGCGGCCGCCTTTCCCTCAGGCACCAGATTCGACAGGCAGATGACCACGCGGATGCCGAGGCGGCGCGCGGCATAGGCCACGGCGCGGCCGTGATTGCCCGTGGAGACCGAGACCACGCCGCTTGTGCGCGCAGCGGCCACGTGCGCCGTGACCGCGTTGGCCGCGCCACGCAGCTTGAAGGCGCCGGTCGGCTGCAGGACCTCCAGTTTCAGCAGGATCTCCTCTCCGGCCGGCCCGGAGAGCGCGGACGCGACAAGCGGCGTCGCCACGGCGACACCCGACATGCGCTGTCGCGCGGCATAGATATCGCTCAGATTCAACACCGCGTTGTTCCCTTGGGCTGTCCACACGTCATTGACACGGCGCGCGCGTCAATTCAACGCTGGCCGCGCCAACCCTTTCGAGCGAGAGACGACATGCCAGACGTGACCCTGCCCTTCGATCGTGCGGAGTACCACGACCGGCTCGCGAGGGTCAGGCGGGCGATGGACGATGCCGGGCTGGACGTGCTGTTCACCTGCGATCCCTCCAACATGGCCTGGCTGACGGGCTATGACGGCTGGAGCTTCTACGTCCACCAGGGCGTCATCGTCGGGCCGGAAGGCGAGCCGGTGTTCTGGGGCCGACGCATGGACGCCCTGGGCGCGATGCGCACCTGTTACATGGATGCGGCGAACATCGTCGGCTACTCGGACGACTACGTCATGTCGAGCGACTCCCACGCCATGGAACATCTGGCGGAGACCATCAAGGCGCGTGGGTGGGACGGCCGCCGCATCGGCGTGGAGAAGGAGAACTACTACTATTCCGCCCGCGCCCACGAGGTGCTGGAACGCAATCTGGAGGGCGCGCTGGTCGACGCCACCCTGCTGGTGAACTGGCAGCGCGTGATCAAGTCGCCGACCGAAATCCGCTTCATGCGCCGCGCCGCGCGCATCGTGGAGAACATGCATCGCCATATCCTGGAAATCGTCGAGCCGGGCCGGCGGCGGAACGAGATCGCGGCCGCGATCTACCATACCGGCCTGTGGGGTTCCGAGGACGAGGACGGCCTGTTCGGCGGCGACTACGCGGCGATCGCGCCGCTGATGCCGACGGGCCGGGATGCAACGGCGGCGCATCTGACCTGGGACGACCGGCCGTTCGAGGAGGGCGCGGCGACCTTCTTCGAGATCGCCGGCTGTTATCGGCGCTATCACGCGCCGCTCTGCCGCACGATCTTCCTCGGCGAGCCGCCCGCCGACATGCGCTTCGCCGAAGAGGCGGTGATCGAGGGGATCGAGGCCGGCATTTCCGCGGCGCGCCCCGGCAACACCGCCGGCGACGTGGCCCGCGCCTTCTACGGCGTGCTGGAGAAGCGCGGCATCAAGCGCGAGGGCCGCTGCGGCTATCCGATCGGCCTTTCCTATCCACCCGACTGGGGCGAGCGCACCTTCTCGATCCGGCCCAACGACCAGACGGTGCTGAAGCCGAACATGACGTTCCACCTGATGACGGCGCTGTGGATGGACGAATGGGGCCTGGAGATCACCGAACCGCTCAGGGTGCGCAGCGAAGGACCGGCGGAATGTCTCGCCAACTATCCCCGCCAGCTGTTCGTGAAACCATGACCGTTCTCGACCAGACCCGCGAGATCCTGGACCACCTGATCGGCTTCGCGACCGTTTCCGCCGACAGCAATCTGGAACTGATCGCCTATGCCAACGAGCGCCTGGACCGCATCGACGCCCGCACCCACCTGACCCTCAACGCCGAGGGCACCAAGGCGAACCTGTTCGCGACCATCGGCCCGGACGTCGACGGGGGCGTGGTCCTGTCGGGCCATACCGACGTGGTGCCGGTCGAGGATCAGGACTGGTCCAGCGATCCCTTCACCGCCCGTTTCCAGGACGACCTGATCTATGGCCGCGGCGCCTGCGACATGAAGGGATTCATTGCCTGCGCGCTGGCGATGGCGGAAAGCTTCGCCGAAGCGGACCTCAAGCGTCCCTTGCATCTGGCGCTGACCTTTGACGAGGAAGTCGGCTGCCTGGGAGCAAGGGTGATGCTGGAGGCGCTGAAGGACTCCGGCCGCCGTCCCGCCGCCTGCATCATCGGTGAACCGACCGGCATGCGGGTGATCGAGGGCCACAAGGGCTGTTGCGAATACAGCACCAGCTTCGACGGACTGGAGGGTCACGGCTCCCGGCCCGAACTCGGCGTCAACGCCGCCGAGTACGCCGTGCGCTACGCGGCGGAACTGATCGCGGCCGCCGAAGACCTGAAACAGCGGGTTCCCGCCGAGAGCCGGTTCGAACCGCCCTGGTCGACGATTTCCCTGGGCCGGATCCATGGCGGCATCGCCCACAACGTCATTCCCAATCACTGTTCGGTGGACTGGGAGTTCCGTCCGGTGAACCGCGCCGACGCCGACTATGTCCGTGAACGCATGCGCCGCTATGCCGAGGATGTGCTGCTGCCACGGATGCAGGCCATCCACCCGGAGGCGGCGATCCATCATCGCGTCATCGGGGAGGTCGGCAGTCTGGAGCCCATGCCGGGCTCGGAGGCCCTGGCGCTCGCCCGCGCGCTGACCGGGGGAAACTCGTCAGACGTGGTCTCCTTCAACACGGAGGCCGGTCTGTTCCAGGAACTCGGCATCCCGACCGTCGTCTGCGGCCCAGGCTTCATCGACCAGGCCCACAAGCCCGACGAATTCGTCAGCCTGGACCAGCTCTCCCAGTGCCTCGACATGATCGCCGGGCTGAAGGTGCGGCTGGCGGCCTGACCGGGAATTCCCTACACTTCCGGGAAAGCACTGGGAGGATGCCATGAACGATCAGTCCAAATCGCCGAAGTTCGGCAAGGCGGTGCACGCCACGCCGCAGAGCGCGCCCGAGGTTCCGGGCCGCCGCGCCTTCTTCAGCTACCGCGACCTGGGCGTGACGGAAGCGACCGGCGGCAAGATGCGCGCCCAACTCACCACCGCCGACAAGGGCATGACCGAGTCCACCGGCTGGCACTATCACGAGTGCGAGGCGCAGTTCGTCTACTGCACGAGCGGCTGGGTCGAGCTGGAATTCGAGACCGGCGAGTCCGTCCGGGTCCAGGCCGGCGAGTCGATCTTCATCCCGGGCGGGGTGAAGCACAACGAGTTGCGGACCTCCGACGACTTCCAGATTCTGGAGGTCTCGGTTCCGGCCGACATGGGCACGGTGCCCTGCGAGAACCCGAACGGCTGAGGCGCGGCGGAACCTATTTCCGCCAGTCCAGGATCATCTCGACGTCGCGGTCCTTGCCTTCGCGGCGGGTGTCGCCCAGCAGCATGTCCAGGCCGCACAGAACCTTGTCGACCCGGCCGCCGTCCCCGAAGGGCAGAAAAAGGTGTTCGGCCGTCACCCAGTCCTTGTCGACAAAGTGGATGGTCCCGAGGATCGCCAGCGGCTCGGCGGATTCGGCGCAGCGGCGATAATGCCAGGTCATGTACTCCAGCCGGTCGCCGTAAAGGTCGCGGTCGAGCCAGCGGCCGGTTGAATCGCGCCCTGCAAGCTGCGTGACGAAGGTTCCGATGACCCGGAAGCGGAATCGGCCGCCGCCGTCCCCGACATCCACGACGATCAAGTGCGGCAGGATCGCCTTCACTGGGGCCGGGTCGAACGACGACCACTCCGGCAGCCTGCTCTCCGGCGCGAGGGTCAGCCAGTGGTCCCGCAGGCGCCGGTTGACGCGGCTGCGCATCGCTTCATCGGTGACCGGCCGCAGCGCCTCGTCCATGTCCATCCGTCCCCGCCCGATAGTATGGTTGGAAGACCTACGCGCCGACTGCGCCACGCGATCATAGCAATCTGCGCTCGGAAGCCCCGCTATTTCCGCCAGTCGAGGATCAGTTCCACGTCCCGCGCCCGGCCGGCCAGCCGTTGGTCGCCGGCCAGCACGTCGAGCCCGCTCAGGACGATGCCGGCGCTGTCGCCATCGGGGCCCCGGGCGAAGGGCAGGAAGATATGCTCCGCCGTGACCCATTCCTTCTCGGCAAAGTGGACGCTGCCCAGCGTGGCCAGCGGCACGCCCGTTTCGGCGCATTTCCGGAAGGTCCAGATCATCGCCTCCAGCCGGTCGCCGTAGAGCGCCGCGTCCAGCGTCCGGCCCGTGGCGTCCCGGCCGGCCAGTTCGGTGACGAAGGTGCCGACCAGCCGATAGCGGAAGACGGCTGGATCGCCGACGACCTCGACAACCACCAGATAGGGCAGGAGCCGGGGCACGGCCACCGGATCGAAGGCGTCCCAGGAAGGCAGGTCCGGCCCCTCGCCGCGGAGCGTCAGCCAGTGGTCGCGAAGCGCGCGGTTCACATCGCTGAGCAATGGCTGGCCGGTCTCCGGATGCAGTGGATCGCTCATCGTACCTCGGATCGTCATTCGTCAGGGGGGAGCGCCGACCGCAAACGCGGCAAGGCGCGGCTCTGATGCCAATTCGTAACGACCGGCGCAAGAGTTGGAACGCGCATGGCGGCAATGTGGCGGCACTGCCCGCAAATTGACCAACGACCGTCTGTGCGCCGTGAAATTGGGCACCGGGAATCCGTCTGAGCGCCCCGTGAAGCGGGCCATTTGCGGAAGTGTCTGAATTCCCGTGCCGATTCGGCCTGGGCTCCCCTGTCGCCGCTCTGGCACGGCGATTGCCAAGAGAACCGCAATGGGCGGCTAGGGTTCCGGTCCGCGCGTCGCCGCGGGCGACTGGTCCGAGAGCCGCCATCCCGGCCGCGCACAGGCCGGGACACACGGCGGGCCAAAATCCCGGGAGGTCTCAATCGGCGGCTTGGTGTCGGCCGGGAGCCTCTTTCTCCTCGCCGCGCAGGCCGGTCGGCACAGGCGCAGCGAGGAGGACGAACTCATGAAACGCATCATCGCAACCATCGCCGCGGCGGCGGTCATCGCCATCGGGCTGGGCGGAGCGGCGCAGGCGGAGAAGAAGGACAGCTTCCGCGTCGCCTGGTCGATCTATGTCGGCTGGATGCCGTGGGGTTACATGGAAGACTCCGGCATCATGGACAAATGGGCCGCGAAATACAGCATCGACGTCGAGATCGTGCAGATCAACGACTACATCGAGAGCATCAACCAGTACTCCGCCGGCGCCTTCGACGGGGTCAGCGCGACCAATATGGACACCCTGTCCATTCCCGCCGGCGGCGGCGTCGATACGACGGCGCTGATCGTGGGCGACTTCTCCAACGGCAACGACGCCGTGCTGGTGAAGGGCGATCGCGCCTTCAAGGATCTGAAGGGCGAGCAGATCAATCTGGTGGAGCTCTCGGTCTCCCACTACCTGCTGGCGCGCGGCCTGGAGAGCGCCGGCATGTCGGAAGCGGACATCAGCGTCGTCAACACCTCGGACGCCGACATGGTCGCGGCCTTCGCGACGCCCGGCGTCACCGCCGCGGTGACCTGGAACCCGCTGGTCTTCACCATCATGGAAATGCCGGGCGTTTCGAAAATCTACGACAGCGCGGACATCCCGGGCGAGATCATCGACCTGATGGTCGTCAACACCGAGACGCTGGCCGACAACCCTGACTTCGGCAAGGCGCTGGCCGGGGCCTGGTACGAGACCATGAGCCTGATGGCCGCCGACACCGAGGCGGGCAAGGCCGCGCGGACCGCCATGGCCGAGGCGTCCGGCACCGACCTCGCCGGCTATGACGCCCAGCTCGCGACGACGAAGATGTTCTATGATCCGGCGGACGCGGTCGCCTTCACCGAGGACCCGAAGCTGCTCCAGACCATGGATTTCGTGCGCAACTTCCTGTTCGACCACGGCATCCTGGGCGAGGGCGCGCGCTCGGTGGACGACATCGGCATGGCCTTTCCCGGCGGCGCCACGCTCGGCGATACCAGCAACATCAAGTTCCGCTTCGATCCCGCCTACATGGTGATGGCCGCCGAAGGGAAGCTGTGACGGCCAAGTCGCATCCGTCGCTGCCCGGCTCGTCCGGGCAGCCCACGGATCCGCTGATTTCGAGACATGGATTGCCCGGATGAACCGGGCAATGACGTCAGGGTTCCATTTTCCTGTCAGAGGGATTGGCCAAGCTCGATGCGCTGGATGAACCGCCGTCCCGTCAGGTCGGTCGCGGTGCTGCTCGCCGCCCTGCCCTTCGTGCTCACCCTGCTTGCCTATGTGGTCGGCTCGGAGGTCCGCCGGGCGGAGAACCCGAACGACAAGCTGCTGCCGGCGCCGGCGAAGGTGATCGAACGCGCCGCCGAACTCGCCACGGAACCGGACCGGCGCAGCGGCGACGTCCTGCTCTGGCGGGACACGGCGGCCAGCCTGCAGCGCCTGGCGGTCGGCGTCGCCATAGCCGCCTCGCTCGGCCTCGGCTTCGGCCTCGCGATCGGTCTGTTCCCGGCGGGCCGCTCCACCCTGGCCTCCTATGTCGCCTTTCTTTCCCTGATACCGCCGCTGGCGCTGCTGCCGATCCTTTTCATCGTCTTCGGACTCGGCGAAGTCTCCAAGGTCGTGCTGATCGCCGTCGGCATCACCCCCTTCATCATCCGCGACCTGAGCCAGCGGGTGCTCGAGATTCCGACGGAACAACTGGTCAAGGCGCAGACGCTGGGCGGGTCGTCATGGCAGATCCTGCTGCGCGTCGCGCTACCTCAGGTGGCGCCCCGGCTGGTGCAGGCGGTCAGGCTCTCGCTCGGTCCCGCCTGGCTGTTCCTGATCGCGGCCGAGGCGATCGCCGCACAGGACGGCCTCGGCTATCGCATCTTCCTGGTCCGCCGCTATCTGGCGATGGACGTGATCCTGCCCTATGTCTGCTGGATCACGTTTCTCGCCTTCGCCATCGACTGGTCGTTGCGCCGGTTCTCCCGGCGCGCCTTCGGCTGGGCCCATACGGAGGGAGAGAGCCTTTGAGCGCGGTCTCCGTCCGCCAGGTCTTCAAGACCTATGACCACACACCGATTCTGGAGAACGTCGACCTGGAAATCGACGAGGGGCAGTTCTGCGCCATCGTCGGCGCCTCGGGCTGCGGCAAATCCACCTTCCTGCGCATGCTGCTGGCGCAGGAGATGCCGAGCGCCGGCGAGATCCGCATCGACGGACAGCCGCCCGCGCGCGAACCCGGCCCCGACCGCGGCGTCGTCTTCCAGCGCTATTCCGTCTTCCCGCATCTGAGCGTGCGTCAGAACCTGCTGCTGCCGATGGAGTTCAGCGGGAGCCGCCTGCTCGGCCGGCTGTTCGGTCCGCGCAAGCAGGAACTGGAGCGCGAGGCCGACCGGGTGCTGGAGCGTATCGGACTGGCCCACATGGCCGACGCCTGGCCCAGCCAGCTCTCCGGCGGCATGCAGCAGCGTCTCGCCATCGCCCAGGCGCTGGCGCTGAAGCCGAAGGTGCTGCTGCTCGACGAACCCTTCGGCGCGCTGGACCCGGGCACCCGCAAGTCGATGCACGAATTCCTGCTCGACCTCTGGCGGGAAACCGGCATGACCATCTTCATGGTCAGCCATGACCTGTCCGAGGCTTTCACCCTGGCCAACAGGGTGCTGGTCTTCGACAAGCGCCGCTGGGACCCCCATGATCCGACCGCCTTCGGCGCCACCGTGACCTACGATTTCAAACTGACCGAGAAAGACTGGGAGAAACCCGATGTTCCTGCCTTTGGACCGCCGGACGCGCCGCAACCGGCCGCCGGCTGACGCCGCAACTCAGGAAAGCCGCCGCCGCCACCACCCCGACCTCTCGAAGCTGAGGGGCTGGAAGTCCATGCAGGCCGAGGCCGGCATTCCGGGCGACGAATGGGACAAGGAACGCCGCTGGGCGCTGCGCATGGGGCTCACGGGCGCGGATTCGATCGAGGACCGCTCGATCCCGACCTTCGCCCGCGGGGAACTGCCCCACTATGCCGGCATCAACACCTTCCTGAAGGCGCCCTATACCGAGGACGTGACCGAGGTCGGGAACTACGACGCGACCGTGCTCGGCGCCCCCTTCGACGGCGGTACCACCTACCGTCCCGGCACGCGCTTCGGGCCTCAGGGCATCCGCAAGATCTCGGCGCTCTACACCCCCTACAACTACGAACTGGCCGTCGACCTGCGCGAGCAGATGAGCCTCTGCGACGCCGGCGACATCTTCACTATCCCCGGCAATATCGAGAAGACCTTCGACCAGATCAGCCGCGCCTGCGCCCATGTCTTTTCCACCGGATCGATGCCGATCATCCTGGGCGGCGACCACTCCATCGGCTTTCCCACCGTGCGCGGCATCGCCGAGTGCACGTCGAAGACCATCGGCATCGTCCACTTCGACCGCCATGCCGACATCCAGGAAAAGGACCTGGACGAGCGCATGCACACCACGCCCTGGTTCCACGCCACGAACCTGCCCAACGTGCCGGCGAAGAACCTGGTCCAGGTCGGCATCGGCGGCTGGCAGGTGCCGCGCGAGGCCGTGGCCGTCGCCCGCGAGCGCGAGACCAACATCATCACCATGTCCGACGTGGAGAAGATGGGCATCGACAGGACCGCCGAGATGGCGCTGGAGATGGCCTGGGACGGCGCCGACATGGTCTACCTGTCCTTCGACATCGACTGCATCGACTGCGGTTTCGTGCCCGGCACCGGCTGGCCGGAGCCCGGCGGCTTCCTGCCGCGCGAGGCGCTGGGGCTGGTTTCCCGCATCGCGGCGGAGGGGATCTGCGGCATGGAGATCGTGGAGGTCTCGCCGCCCTACGACACCTCCGACATCACCGCGCTGATGGCGACCCGGGTGATCGTCGACGCGCTGGGCTCCATGGTCGCCGCCGGCAAGTTGGGCGCGCACAGCGGCCTGATCGACAAGCCGGTCGAGTTCCCCAAGGGCGACTATGATGCCGCTCGCGACGGTGCGCGGTGGACGACCAGCGCGCGGAAGGGCTGAGCCATGGCGCACGACCATCACGGCCACGGCCATCACGACCATCACGGTCCCGGCCACAATCACGATCACGCCGCGCCGACCCACCTGCATTCCCACATGGAGGGGGAGGACCGGGCGGAAGAGATCGCCATGCTGGCCGAACAGTTCCTCGAGGGCTTCCGCGAAGCCTCCGACAAGGCCAGCTATCTGCGCCTCGCCAGCGTGCCCCTGGAAATCGGCAGCGAGTGCGGCGGCAAACCGCTCCGGCTGGTCGACCTGACCATGGAATCGGCCTGGCAGGTCGGCGCAGCATCGCCGGGCTTCGGCGGCGGCGATCTGGTCTACATGCCCTTTCCGGGGCAGATGATCCGGGAGCGGGTCAACTGCCGCCTGACCTATGTCTCGCTGACCGAGCGCCGCGACGTCGACCTGCGCCGCTTCCTGGCGGAGAAGGTGCGAACCTAGGGGATCAGCACCGCCGCGCCGTTGAGCCGGCCCTCGCGCAGGTCATCCAGGGCGCGGTTGGCGTCCGCCAGCGGATATTCCGTGACGTGCGTCGCGATCGGCACTTCCGCCGCCAGACGCATGAACTCTTCCCCGTCGGCTCGGGTCAGGTTGGCGACCGAACGCACCACCCGCTCGCCCCAGAGTATCCCGTAGGGAAAGGCCGGGATGTCGCTCATGTGGATGCCGGCGCAGACCACCGTGCCGCCCTTGCGCACCGCCCTCAGCGCCGCCGGCACCAGAGGCCCGACGGGCGCGAAGATGATGGCGGCGTCCAGCGGCTCCGCCGGCGTCTCGTCCGACCCGCCGGCCCGGGCGCAGCCGAGGCTTCGGGCGAAATCCTGCGCGGCCGTATCGCCCTCCCGGGTGAAGGCATGGACCTCCACGCCCTTCGCGATCGCCACCTGGGCGATGATGTGGGCCGCCGCGCCGAAGCCGTACATGCCCAGCCGCTTCGCCTCGCGGACCATGGCCCAGGAGCGGTAGCCGATCAGTCCGGCGCAGAGCAGCGGCGCGGCCTCGGCATCGCCGTAGCGGTCCGGCAGCGAGAAGACGTAGCGCGCATCGGCGACGCAGTACTCGGCATAGCCGCCCTGCATGGTGTAGCCGGTGAAGCCCGGCGCGTCGCAGAGGTTCTCGTGACCCTCGCCGCAGTAGAAGCAGGTCCCGCAGGTATGGCCGAGCCAGGGCACGCCGACACGCTCTTCCTCCGCCAGACCGGATACGCCGGAGCCCAGCGCATCGACAGTCCCGACGATCTCGTGGCCGGGAATGACGCCCTGCGGCACGTCCGGCAGGTCCCCGTCGACCACGTGCAGATCCGTGCGGCAGACCCCGCAGGCGGCAATCTTCACCCGCACCTGACCCGGCCCGGGCTCGGGCAGCGGGACCCGGCTCGCCTCCAGAGCCGCGCCCGTGCGCGGCAGCGTCATCGCGTTCATTTCCGCCATCGCATCCCCCGTGGCGCTTCCTGCCGGACCATCATCTGCCCCAGCGCAAGCGAATCAAGCGACGCATCGCTCAGCCGGCGAGGCGGTCGGACTCCGCGACGCCGAGACCGCCGCGGCTGATGACGAAGTCGCGGATCGCCTCGACGCCGTCGCCGAAGCGGATGCGGGCGAAGACGAAGGGTCGTTCGCCGCGCTGCGCCTTCGCGTCCCGGTCCATGCGCCCGAGGTTCGCGCCAACGAGTTCGGCCAGATCGGTCTTGTTGATGATCAGCATGTCGGAGCGGGTGATGCCCGGGCCCCCCTTGGCCGGGATCTTGTCGCCCGCCGACACGTCGATGACGTAGAGCGTGATGTCGGCGAGTTCGGGGCTGAAGGTCGCGGCCAGATTGTCGCCGCCCGACTCGATCAGAATGACGTCGAGATCGGGAAACCGCTCCGTCATCTCGGCCACGGCGGCGAGGTTGATGGAGGCGTCCTCGCGGATCGCCGTGTGCGGGCAGCCGCCGGTCTCGACGCCCATGATCCGCTCGGGTGGCAGGGCGCCGGTGCGGGTCAGGATCTCGGCGTCCTCCTTCGTGTAGATGTCGTTGGTGATCGCGGCGACGGAGTAGTTGCCGGTCAGCGCCTTGGAGAGCTGCTCCATCAGGGCGGTCTTGCCGGAACCGACGGGACCGCCGATGCCGATGCGGAGAGGGCCATTGGGGGACTGGCTCATGAGCGGAACAACCTCGTTCTCTGGGTTTCGTGCTGCATGGATTTCAGATCCGCGACGAAAGCGCCGCTGGCGACGCTGGCGAGCGGCGTGGCCAGCGCGGCTCCCGCGACCTTCGGCAGAAGCGGCTCCACGGCGCGGGTCAGGTGCAGCCCGTCGGTCTGGCCGAGCGGCACCAGGCGCACCACGGCCGAGATCAGATTGCCGGCATAGGCGTGCAGATAGGCCACCGCCGCCTCGGTCAGGGGCAGTTCGTGGCCAGCCGCGGTGACGCCGACGGCCACGGGATAGGCGACGGGCCCGTCATGGACGCGCGCCAGCATTTCCAGCGCCGGCGTCGGCCAGGCCGCTTCCACCGCCTTGAGGAAGGCGCGGCCCTGGGACTCGGTCTCCAGCGCCAGTTCCGAGGTGGCCGAGAGCGCGGCGGCTGTCTCTGCCGTTTCCGCCAGCAGGGCCTCGTCGCCATTCGTCACCGCCCGCCAGGCGTGGGCCAGCAGCGTGGCATCGGTTCGTCCGGCGCCGAGCGTGACAAGGTCGACGATCCACGCCTCCGCGCTCCGGCGGTCGCGGATCAGATTGTCCTCGACGGCGGCCTCCAGCCCGTGACTGTAGGTATAGGCCCCGACGGGAAAGGCCGGGGAAAGCCAGCTCATGAGCCGAAGCAGGTTGGTATCGGACGGCATCTCAATGACCTCCATGACTGGAACGCGGGGCATGGCCATGATCGTGCGCGTGGACGGGGCCGTGGCCATAGGCCCCGCCCTCGGGTTCGAACGGCGCGGTGACATGCGCCACCTCGCCGCCAAGTCCTTCTACCATCGCCTCGATGACATGATCGTGGCGGATGCGCAGCTTTTCCCCCTTCAGTTCCGTCGGCAGATGACGGTTGCCCAGATGCCAGGCGATGCGGACCAGGTGCGCCGCGTCGCGGGCCGTGATCTCCGCCAGGCGCTCCGGCGCGGCGGCGACGGCGACGATGCGACCGTCCGTGAGCCGGAGCCCGTCGCCCTCCCTTAGCGCCGGCACCTCGGCGAGATCGAGCAGGAACGCCAGTCCGCTCTCGCCCGTGATCGACAGCCGCCGGCGCCGCCGGTCCTCCAGGTCGAGGACGACGCGGTCCGCGGCAGCGGCCGGCTCGAACGTTCCGGCGGGAATGATCTCGTGGCATTTCAGCATGAAGTCACTCCAGGACGGCGCCCCGGGCGAAGACGCGGGGCCATGCCTGAGAACCGCAACCATTCTCGTGCCCCCGGGAACACTCCGGCATGGGTCCTCGGGTCAAGTCCGAGGACGCCTTCGTACTGTGCGCGGAATACGCCATCAGAACAGGAAGTACCGCTGGGCCATGGCGAGCTCGGCGGCCGGCTCGCAGGTCAGCAGTTCCCCGTTGGCGCGGACCTCGTAGGTCTCCGGATGGACGTCGATCTCCGGCGTCATGCCGTTGAGCACCATCGATTTCTTGCCGATCCCCCCGCGCACGTTCTCGACCGCCAGCAAGCGCTTGGCCAGCCCCAGGCTCCCGCCGATGCCGGCGTCGAGCGCCGCCTTCGAGACGAAGGTCACCGAGGATTCGGTCAGCGAGCGACCGTAGGACCCGAACATCGGGCGGTAGTGCACCGGCTGCGGCGTCGGGATGGAGGCGTTGGGATCGCCCATCTGCGCCGCGGCGATGGTGCCGGACTTCAGGATCAGGTCCGGCTTGACGCCGAAGAAGGCCGGCGACCAGAGCACCAGGTCGGCGAGCTTGCCGGGCTCGACCGAGCCGATATGGGCCGACATGCCGTGCGCGATCGCCGGGTTGATCGTGTACTTGGCGATGTAGCGGCGGACGCGGAAATTGTCGTTGTCGCCCCGCTCCTCGGGCAACGGCCCGCGCTGGCGCTTCATCTTGTCCGCCGTCTGCCAGGTCCGGATGATCACCTCGCCGACCCGGCCCATGGCCTGGCTGTCGGAAGCGATGATCGAGAACGCGCCCATGTCGTGCAGGATATCCTCGGCGGCGATGGTCTCGCGGCGGATGCGGCTTTCGGCGAAGGCCACGTCCTCCGGGATGTTCGGATCCAGGTGATGACAGACCATCAGCATGTCGAGATGCTCGTCGATGGTGTTCACCGTGAAAGGCCGCGTCGGGTTGGTCGATGAGGGGATGACATTGGCCTCGCCGCAGACCTTGATGATGTCCGGCGCATGACCGCCGCCCGCGCCCTCGGTGTGGAAGGCGTGGATGGTGCGGCCCTTGAAGGCGGCGACCGTGTTCTCGACGAAGCCGGACTCGTTCAGCGTGTCGGTGTGGATCATCACCTGCACGTCCATCTCGTCGGCGACCGAGAGGCAGCAGTCGATCGCAGCGGGCGTCGTGCCCCAGTCCTCGTGCAGCTTCAGTGAGGACGCGCCGGCCAGCACCATCTCCTGCAGCGCCTTTGGCGTCGAGGCGTTACCCTTGCCCGAAAGCGCGAGGTTCATGGGGAATGCGTCGAAGGCCTGCAGCATCCGCCCGATGTGCCAGGCCCCCGGCGTGCAGGTGGTGGCGTTGGTGCCTGTCGCGGGACCGGTGCCGCCGCCCAGCATGGTGGTGATGCCGCTCATCAGCGCCTCCTCGATCTGCTGCGGGCAGATGAAGTGGATGTGCGCGTCGAAACCGCCGGCGGTGAGGATCTTCCCCTCGCCGGCGATGGCCTCCGTGCCCGGGCCGATGACGATGTCGACGCCGGGCTGGGTGTCCGGATTGCCGGCCTTGCCGATGCCGGCGATGCGGCCGTCGCGGATACCCACATCGGCCTTGATGATACCGGTATGGTCGATGATCAGCGCGTTGGTGATCACCGTGTCGACAGCGCCCTCGGCGCGGCTGACCTGCGACTGGCCCATGCCGTCGCGGATCACCTTGCCTCCGCCGAACTTCACCTCCTCGCCGTAGATCGTGCGATCTTCCTCGACCTCCACGATCAGCTGCGTGTCGGCCAGGCGCACCCTGTCGCCGACCGTGGGACCGAACATGTCGGCATAGGCTTCGCGTCCGATGCGATAGGCCATCAGTCCAGCCCTCCCATGATCTTCTGGTTGAAGCCGTAGACGAAGCGCCTGCCGCCATAGGGCACCAGCGTCACCTCGCGGCTCTGGCCGGGCTCGAAGCGCACAGCGGAGCCCGCCGGGATGTCGAGGCGCATGCCGCGCGCCTTGTCGCGTTCGAAGTCCAGCGCCGGGTTGGTTTCGTGGAAATGATAGTGGCTGCCGACCTGGACCGGCCGGTCCCCGGTATTGGCCACCGTGATCGTGACCGTTTCGGCGCCGGCGTTGAGTTCGATCTCGCCCGGCTTGATGAAGTATTCGCCCGGAATCATGCGGCTCTCCCCTAACGGATCGGCTGGTGGACGGTGACCAGCTTGGTCCCGTCGGGGAAGGTCGCCTCGACCTGGACGTCGTGGATCATCTCGGCCACACCGTCCATGACCTGGTCGCGGCTGATCACCTTCGCGCCCTCGCTCATCAGATCGGCGACGGGCCGGCCGTCGCGCGCGCCCTCGACCACGAAGTCGGTGATCAGCGCGATCGCCTCCGGATGGTTGAGCCTGACGCCGCGCTCCATCCGCCGCCTGGCGACAACCGCCGCCATGGCGACCAGCAGCTTGTCCTTCTCCCTGGGCGTGAGGTTCATGCCAGTTCCCTCCCTCTCGTCATATTCCGAAAACCCGCGGCAGCCGCGCGGGCTGACCCGTGACGACGCGGCGAAGCGCCGGTATCAGCGCCGCCAACCGCAAACGCAGCGTGTCGCCATCGGGCGCGGTCACACGGCCGACCACCAGCGGACCCCGGCGGCTCGCCCCGCCGTCGGCGCCAACCCCTTCGCGGATCGCGGCAAGCACGGCGTCCGGCTCGTCCGCCTGCGCGATCACGGTGGCATAGGCGCCTGCGCCCGCGAGCACCGCCGGACGCGCGATCTGCGCGGCCAGATCGTCCTCCAGCCGGAACGCGTCCAGCCAGACCAGCCGGCCGCCCACCCACACCGACCAGCGGTCGGCGATCATGCCGGTGCGTATGGTCTCGCCCATGGCCTTGCGGCCGAGCACGACGCTCTCGACCGCCAGGAAGCGCGACGCCGGATCCAGGTCGACCGCCGTCTCGCGGCGGAACCGGCCGGCATCGAACAGGATCGTCTCCTGCGGCAGCCACTCGGCCGAGGCCCCGGCGCCGGCGGTGAGCCTGTTGCGGATCAGCGCCGCGCCGCCGGAACTGCGGTAGATACGCTCGGCCGCCTGGGTCGAGAAGCAGGCCTGCGCCTCTGCTCCCCATTCCACCGCGGTTTCCACATCGTCGCCGCCGGTCAGGCCGCCGGCAGTGTTGATCAGAATCGCCGTGAGCGGATCGCCGTCATAGGATCGCGGCAGGCGGGCCTTCATGCAGCCCTGCTGATGGAGATCGGCCAGCGCCGTCCGCGTGCCCACCCCCAGGAAGGCGATGCGGACGGCGCCGACCGATCGCGGCGGCCCCGGACTGCCTGCCTTCGAATTCGGGACCGCCGATTCAGACCGTGAGATGGCGGCGAACATCGTCCTCGTCCATCTCGTCGGCCTTGCCTGAAAGCACGATCTCGCCACGGTCCATGACGTAGAACCGGTCGGCCAGATCGCGCGCGAAATCGAAATACTGCTCCACCAGCAGGATCGCCATGTCGCCCCGGTCGCGGAGCAGTTCGATGACCCGGCCGATGTCCTGGATGATCGACGGCTGGATGCCTTCGGTGGGCTCGTCGAGCAGCAGGACGCGCGGCCGCGTCACAAGCGCCCGGGCGATGGCGAGTTGCTGCTGCTGGCCGCCCGAAAGGTCGCCGCCGCGCCGGCCCAGCATGTCCTTTAGCACCGGGAACAGTTCGAACAGATCCTCCGGCACGTGACGCTCGGCGCGCGGCAGGCAGGCATAACCCGTCTCCAGGTTGTCCCGCACCGACAGCAGCGGGAAGATCTCGCGGCCCTGGGGCACGAAGGCGATGCCGCGCCGCGCCCGCTCGAACGGCTTCATGGCGTTGACCGCGGCCCCGTCGAGGCGGATCTCGCCCGACGAGACCGGATGCTGTCCGACGATGGCGCGCAGGGTCGAGGTCTTGCCCACGCCATTGCGGCCCATCAGACAGGTGACGGTGCCCGGCGCCACGTCAAGGGAGACGCCCCACAGGGCCTGCGAGGCGCCATAGGAGAGGTTGATATCGGAAACGTTCAGCATCCCTACCTCCCCAGATAGACTTCGACGACGCGCTCGTTGGCGCTGACCGTGTCGAGCGAGCCCTCGGCCAGCACCGAGCCCTCGTGCAGCACCGTAACCTTGACGCCCAGATCGCGCACGAAGGTCATGTCGTGCTCGACCACCACGACCGAGTGCGTCTTCGCGATGTCCTTCAGCAGGATCGCCGTCTCGGCGGTCTCGTCGTCGGTCATGCCGGCCGCCGGTTCGTCGACCAGCAGCAGCTTCGGATCCTGCGCCAGCAGCATGCCGATCTCCAGCCACTGCTTCTGACCGTGGCTGAGCGACCCCGCCAGCCTTCCCCGGTGATCGCCCAGACGGGTGATCGCGAGGATCTCGTCGATACGATTCTCGGTATCCTTCGAACGCCGCCAGAGCAGGGTCGCGAAGACCGAGCGGTCGGCCTTCAACGCCAGTTCCAGGTTGTCATGGACCGACTGGGTCTCGAACACCGTCGGCTTCTGGAACTTGCGTCCGATGCCCAGTTCGGCGATCGCCGCCTCGTCGTGCTTCGTCAGGTCGATGCTGCCCTCGAAGAAGATCTCGCCCTTGTCGGGGCGGGTCTTGCCGGTGATGACGTCCATCATGGTCGTCTTGCCGGCGCCGTTGGGGCCGATGATGGCTCGCATCTCGCCCCTGCCCATGACGAGCGAGAGATCGTTCAACGCCTTGAAGCCGTCGAAGGAAACGCTGACGCCGTCGAGGTAGAGGATGCTGTCAGTCAGTTGCTGCGCCATGGTTCCTACTCCGCCGGGGCCGGGCCAAGGGCCGGCTTGGTGGGATCCGGACGTCCGGGCCGCCGGTTCCAGAGGGACGCGGCGAGCCCGACCAGCCCCTTCGGCAGGAACAGCGTGGCGCCGATGAACAGACCGCCCAGGGCGAACAGCCAGACATCGGGCAAGGTGCCCGTGAAATAGGTCTTGGCGTAGTTCACCAGGATGGCTCCGATCACCGCGCCGTAGAGCGTGCCCCGGCCGCCGACGGCGACCCAGACCACGATTTCGATGGACACCGCGGGCGCAAACTCGCTGGGATTGATGATGCCGACCTGCGGCACGTAGAGCGCGCCGGCGACGCCGGCCATGCAGGCCGAGAGCGTGAAGACGGCCAGCTTGTAGCGGTCCACCCGGTAGCCCAGGAAGCGGGTCCGGGATTCGGCGTCGCGGATCGCGGCGATCACCTTGCCGTATTTCGAGCGGGTAACCGATTTGCAGATCAGGAAGCCGAGCGCCAGCGCGGCGGCCGAGGCGAACAGGAGCCCCACGCGCGTCGCGTCCGACTGCAGGTCGAAGCCCAGGATGTCCTTGAAATCGGTCAGGCCGTTGTTGCCGCCAAAGCCCATGTTGTTGCGGAAGAAGGCGAGCATCAGCGCGAAGGTCATAGCCTGGGTGATGATCGAGAGATACACGCCCGTCACCCGGCTGCGGAAGGCGAACCAGCCGAAGACGAATGCCAGCGCGCCCGGCACCAGGATCACCATGACCATGGCGAACCAGAACATGTCGAAGCCGAACCAGTACCAGGGCAGCGCGTCGTAGTTCAGGAAGACCATGAAGTCCGGCAGCTCCGGATTGCCGTAGACGCCGCGATCGCCGATCTGGCGCATCAGATGCATCCCCATGGCGTAGCCGCCGAGGGCGAAGAACGCGCCGTGGCCGAGGCTGAGAATGCCGCAATAGCCCCAGATCAGGTCCACCGACAACGCCAGCAGGGCATAGGTCAGGTACTTGCCGACCAGGCTGACCATGTAGGTCGGCGCATGCAGCGGTGACGACGCCGGGAGCAGCTGGTTGGACAGGCCGACCAGCAGGATCACGCCCAGCAGGATGGCGAGAAAGATCATCCCGCCACGGTCGAACGCGCGAAAGACGAAGCCTTTCATGATCATGACTCCACCACGCGGCCCTTGAGCGCGAACAGACCGCGCGGCCGCTTCTGGATGAACAGGATGATGAAGACCAGGATCAGGATCTTGGCCAGCACTGCACCGGCGAAGGGCTCGAGGAACTTGTTGGCGATGCCCAGCGTCAGGGCGCCCACCAGTGTCCCCCACAGATTGCCGACGCCGCCGAAGACCACGACCATGAAGCTGTCGACGATGTAGGACTGCCCCAGATTGGGGCTGACATTGTCGATCTGGCTCAGCGCCACGCCGGCGATGCCGGCGATGCCGGAACCCAGCCCGAAGGTCATTGCGTCGACCCAGTCGGTGCGGATGCCCATGGCGCCCGCCATGCGGCGGTTCTGCGTCACCGCGCGCATCTGCAGGCCCAGCGGCGTCCTGCGCAGCACCAGCATCAGCGCCGCCAGCACCACGAAGGCGAAGCAGATGATCCAGATGCGGTTGTAGGTCATCGTCATGGCGCCGATCTCGACCGCGCCGGACATGAAGGACGGATTGCCGACTTCCTGGTTGGTCGGCCCGAAGATCGTCCGGACCGCCTGCTGCAGCACCAGGCTGACACCCCAGGTGGCCAGCAGGGTCTCCAGCGGCCGGCCGTAGAGATAGCGGATGATGCCGCGTTCGATGGCGACACCCACGGCGCCGGAGACGAGGAAGGCGAGCGGTATGGCGAGCGCCAGGCTGCCGTCGAACAGCTCCGGCGCATGATTGCGGATGACTTCCTGGACGACGAAGGTCGTATAGGCCCCCAGCATTACCATCTCGCCATGGGCCATGTTGATGACGCCCATGACGCCGAAGGTGATGGCGAGACCGATGGCGGCCATCAGCAGCACCGAACCCAGGCTGATGCCGTAGTAGATGTTCTGCGCCGTCGCCCAGAGCGCCAGCCGGTCCTCGATATCGCCGATCGCGGCGACGGCCGCCTGACGCAGTTCCGGCGGCGCGTCGGCCGGAAGCCGCTTGAGCATTGACATCACATCGCGGCCGCCCTTCTCGGCGAGAATGCGCACAGCCTCGACCTTGGTCGCCGTGTCGAAGTCGGAACGAAGCACCGAAGCGGCGCGGGCCTGCATCATCGCCTCGAGTATGGCCTCATCACGCTCGTTGGCGATCGCCTGGTCCAGACTGGCGATCGCCTCCGGATCGGGACTGCCGAACAGCGACGCGGCGGCGGCGCGGCGAACCTTCGGGTCCTTGGCCAGCAGCGTCAGCGCGCCAAGCGCGCTGTCGATGGCGCGCCGCAGGTTGTTGTTGACGCCGATGCGGCGGGCGTCGCGGCTGCCGACATTCTCGACGAACTCGCCGGTGATCGGATCCAGCAGATCGCGGCCGCTTTCGGCCTTGCGGGCGATGAAGACCTTGCCGTCGGACTTGCGGGAATAGAGATCGCCGTCGCGGAAGGCGGTGAGCGCGCCGGCGGCCCGGGCGTCGCCGGTGGCGGCGATCTTCGCGACGATCGCCTCCTTCTCGGCGTAGTCGTCGGTGTTCAGTTGTTCGATCAGCCCTGTCAGGTCGTCCGCGCGCGCCTCGATCGCTGGCAGGCAGAGGCAGAGAGCGAACAGCAGGGCGAGAAAGCGGGCCATCATCAGCCGATCTCGCTTCGTTGTCTGGGGGTCTGGAACTCGTCTCGGTCGGTCAGGGACCGGCGGCGGCCGTCGCTCAGGGAGCGCAGGCCGCCGCCTGCCCGTTCGTCACGCCGCCATGAAGGCGGCGCCTCTCAGGTCAGGAACCCGAGCCGTACTTCGGCTTCTCGCAGCCGCCGCAGACCCAGGGATAGGTCCAATTGGCGGTCAGCTTGGAGCTCTCCGGAATGAAGTCCGACCAGGCGTCGCCCTTGACCACGCCTTCGGTCGACCAGACGGTCTGGAACTGGCCGTCATCCTGGATCTCGCCGATCAGCACCGGCTTGGACAGATGATGATTGGTGTTCATCACCGCGACGCCGCCGGTCAGGTTCGGAACCTCCTGGCCGTACATGGCCTGGCGCACCGCATCGACGTCGGTGGTGCCGGCCTGCTGGACGGCCTGCACCCACATCTGGAAGCCGATGTAGTGGGCTTCCATCGGGTCATTGGTGACGCGGTCCTCATTGCCGATGAAGGCGTGCCACTTGCCGATGAAGCTGTCGTTCTGCGGCGTGTCGACGCTCATGAAGTAGTTCCAGGCGGCCAGGTGACCGACCAGCGGGCCGGTGTCGATGCCCGCCAGCTCTTCCTCGCCGACCGAGAAGGCGACGACCGGGATGTCCTGGGCGGCGATGCCCTGGTTGCCGAGCTCCTTGTAGAACGGCACGTTGGCGTCGCCGTTGATGGTGGAGACCACGGCGGTCTTCTTGCCCGCGGAACCGAAGTTCTTGATGTCCGCCACGATCGTCTGCCAGTCGGCGTGACCGAACGGCGTGTAGTTGATCATGATGTCCTCGGCCGCGACGCCCTTGGCCTTGAGGAAAGCCTCGAGGATCTTGTTGGTCGTGCGCGGATAGACATAGTCGGTGCCGGCGAGAACCCAGCGCTCGACGCCTTCCACATTCATCAGGTACTCGACAGCCGGGATCGCCTGCTGGTTCGGCGCGGCGCCGGTGTAGAACACGTTCTTCGAGCTCTCCTCGCCCTCATACTGGACGGGGTAGAACAGCAGGCTGTTCAGTTCCTCGAAGACCGGCAGCACGGACTTGCGCGACACGCTGGTCCAGCAGCCGAAGACCACGTCGGCCTTCTCGACCTCGATCAGCTCGCGCGCCTTCTCGGCGAACAGCGGCCAGTTGGAGGCCGGGTCGACAACGACCGCCTCGAGCTGCTTGCCGAGCAGGCCGCCCTTCTTGTTCTGGTCCTCGATCAGCATCAGCATGACGTCCTTCAGGGTCGTCTCGCTGATCGCCATGGTGCCGGACAGCGAATGCAGCACGCCGACCTTGATCGTCTCTTCAGCCTGGGCTGCGCCTGATACCAGGCCGAGCGCCATTGCGCTCGCGGCTGCCAGGGCTTTTACCCTCCCGAATTTCAACATCGTCTCATCCACCTCCTGTGAGCGATTGGCCTAACGCTCTCCCTAGTCCAAGAGACGTGCCAGTCGTTGTTGCGCTCGCGAAGGTGAAATTAGCGATTTACTTACATGAGGTTAGACGAATATGACTGAAAATCGGGCACCGTTGTAACTCGCCTTTATTTTGGGCATGGCGACAGGACATCGCCCAAAATTCATGCATACTCGCCGCCTGCATACGAATGAACCAGCAGGGATCAGGGGCCGGCCGCGATCGCCTTGTCGATGATCGCGGCGGCTTCATCGGCATCGACCCAGCCATGGACCTTGACCCACTTGCGCGGCTCCAGATCCTTGTAGTGCTCGAAGAAGTGACGGATCTGGTCGAGCAGAAGCTGCGGCAGGTCGCTGTAGGACGACACGCCGGCGTAATACGGATGCAGTTCGTTGACGGGCACGGACAGGATCTTCTCGTCCATGCCGGCCTCGTCCTCCAGCACCAGCGCGCCGACGGGCCGCGCGCGCACCACCGCGCCGGGAATCACCGCCGGCCGGCCCGCGACCATGATATCCAGCGGGTCGCCGTCATCGGCCAGCGTATGCGGGATGAAGCCGTAATTGCACGGGTAGTACATCGCCGTGTGCAGGAAGCGGTCGACGAACAGCGCGCCGGACTTCTTGTCCACCTCGTACTTCACCGGCTCGCCGCCGATGGGGATTTCGATGATGACGTTGACGTCCCAGGGCGGGTTCCGCCCGATCTCGATCTCGTTGACGTTCATCGCTGGATCGCCGCTCCCTTGCCGGTTCGATGGGCCCTGAAACCAGAGGTCGGGCCTGAGGCCGCGAAAGCAAGGGCGGGCTCAACTGCCGGCGACCGGATCCTCGCCCACCACGAACTGGACACGATCGGCGGCGAACAACGCGACGCCGTATTCGACCGGCGCCCCGTCGGCGTCGACATTGACGCTTTCGGTGCGCAGCAACGGGCGGCTGCGCGGTAGCTCCAGCGTCTCGGCTTCGGCGGCGGTCGGCAGCAAGGCCTGGATGCGCGTCACCGCGCGGCGGTAGTTGACTACCCCGCACTCGGCCAGCGCGCGGGAGACCGACAGCGTCGCCTCGAAGCGCCGCGCGATGTCGGGAAAGCGCGCTGCCGGGAAGCTGTGGGTCGTCAGGCTGAGCGGCCGGCCGTCGACCAGGGAGACCGTGCGGATCGCCCACAGCCGGGCGCCGCGGCGCAAACCGAGCGCGGTGGCGGCGGCGGTGTCGGCGGCGACCTTCCCGGCCGATAGCAGGCGCCTTGAGCGCTCGGCCTCGGGCCCGGACAGACTCTCGGAGAACCGCGTCCGCGGACCCACGGCATAGTCGCGCACATGCTCGCGCACGAAACTGCCCCGCCCCTGCTCGGAGCGGATCAGGCCCGCATCGTCCAGCGCCGCCAGGGCGCGGCGCACGGTGTGACGGTTCACCCCCGCGTCGCGCGAAAGCGCGGCCTCGGTCGGCAGACGTTCGCCCGGTTTCAGACCGCCTCCCCGGATGCGGGCGGCGAGCTGTTCGGCGATCTGCGCCCAGACGGAGGCGGCCCCGCCGCGTTCGATCTCGAATGTCATCAAGACGTCGTCGAATCCCTGTTGAACTGCATCGTGCAGATTGGTAAATAGTCGATAATTGTCTAGACATCTAGACAAATCTTCAAATTGTTCGGTTTTCGGGACGGCGCGATGACGGACTCGGCGGAACTCACATCAGGACAGCGGGACCGGCGGCGCTGGATGGGCGTACTGGCGAAGGCCGATCCGGCGCATCTGGCGGAACTCTGGCAGGTGGCCATGCGCGCTGGCGAACCGGCGCATGAGACGGTGCGCGCGCCGGAGATCGGCATGGTGATGACCCGCGGCCGGGCCGGCGGTTCCGGACAGGCGTTCAACCTGGGCGAGATGACCGTCACGCGCTGCGCCGTACGGCTGGCGGACGGCGCGGTCGGCCAGTCCTGGGTCGCGGGCCGGAGCAAGAAGCACGCGCGTCTCGCCGCGCTCTGCGACGGGCTGATGCAGGGCGATGCTGCGGCGATGATCGAAGCCGCCATCGTCGCGCCGCTGGCGCGGGCCGAGGCCGAACGCCGGCGGCTGCAGGCCCGCAAGGCGGCGGCGACCACGGTCGAGTTCTTCACCATGGTGCGCGGAGAGGACGAATGAGCCTTCAGGGCGAACTCCATGCCGGCCTCGCCGATCCGGTCTTCGATTCCCAACGGGTCTTCCGCGCGGTTCTCGACGCGCTGGCGCGCCCCGGTCGCGTCGTCGCCTTCCCCCGGTCCTGCGACGCCCTCGGCGGACTTGCCGCCGAACCGCTGGCGATCCTGCTGTCGCTGGCCGACAACACCACACCGGTCTGGCTGCCCGAAAGCCTGCAGGACGGCACGCTCGCGGGCCACCTCGCCTTTCACGCGGGTGTCGTGCTCACGACGGAGCCCGTGAAGGCCGCATTCGCCGTGATCGACAGCGCGGTGGACGCGGCCTTCATCGACCGCTTCGCGATCGGCGCGCCGGACTATCCCGACCGTTCGACGACGCTGATCCTGCCCTGCGCCAACGTGACGGACGACGCCGGGTGGAGCCTTGCCGGCCCCGGCATCGAGACGACGGCCCGCCTCGGCATCGAGCCCGCGCACCCGGCGCTGGAGACGGCGATCCGCCGCAACGCGACGCTGTCGCCGCTGGGCCTCGACGTGATCTTCACCGCGCCCGGCCGTGTCGCCGCCATCCCCCGTTCCACCCGGCTGGAGGAGTGATCGCATGTATGTCGCCGTCAAGGGTGGCGAGAAGGCCATCGAGAACGCCCACGACTGGCTGGACGAGGAGCGCCGCGGCGATCCGGACCTGCCGCGCATCACGCCCGAGCAGATCGAGCAGCAGCTCCGTCTCGCCGTCGACCGGGTCATGACGGAGGGCTCGCTCCACGACCGGAAGCTCGCTGCGCTCGCCATCCGCCAGGCCCGGGGCGACCAGATCGAGGCGATCTTCCTGCTGCGGGCCTATCGCACCACCCTGCCCCGCTTCGGCGAGGCCGAGCCCATCGACACGGGCGCGATGCGGGTCAAGCGGCGCATCTCGTCGACCTTCAAGGACCTGCCGGGCGGTCAGGTGCTGGGGCCGACATTCGACTACACCCATCGCCTGATCGATGTGGACGACGACGGCGAAAGCGCAGTCGCCGCCGAGGCCGAAGCCGAGGGAACCGCCGCGCCTCGCGTGATCAACCTCCTGGACCGCGAGGGGCTGATCGAGGCAGAGAAGCCGGCCGGCGCAGAGACCGAACCCGCCGACATCACGCGCGCGCCTCTGGAGTTCCCGGCCGGCCGCGACGCACGTCTGCAACGCCTGGCTCGGGGCGACGAGGGCTATCTGCTGGCGCTCGGCTACTCCACCCAGCGCGGCTATTCCCGCAGTCATCCCTTCGCCGGCGAGATCCGCCACGGCGCAGTCGCGGTCGAGTTCGCGCCGCCCGAGTTGGGCTTCCCCATCGAGATCGGCGAGATCGACGTGACGGAATGCCAGATGATCACCCAGTTCTCGGGGTCCGAGACCGCCCCGCCCCAGTTCACCCAAGGCTACGGCCTTACATTCGGTTTCTGCGAGCGCAAGGCCATGGCCATGGCGCTGGTGGATCGCGCCTTGCGGGCCAGCGACTTCGGCGAGGAAGTCACCGCGCCGGCCCAGGACGAGGAGTTCGTTCTGGCCCATTGCGACAACGTGCAGGCTACCGGCTTCGTCGAGCACCTGAAGCTGCCTCACTATGTCGACTTCCAGTCCGAACTGGAGCTGGTCCGCAAGCTGCGCAGGGAGCACGCCGGGCGGCATGCCGCCGGCGCCGGCGAACCGTCCATGGCCGCGGAGTGATGCGATGAGCAAGTGGACGGAAACGCCGGGCCGCTGGGATCCAGCCTACAATTTCGCCTATCTGGACGAGCAGACGAAGCGGATGATCCGCCGCGCGCTGCTGAAGGCGGTGGCCATTCCCGGCTACCAGGTCCCCTTCGCCAGCCGGGAGATGCCGATGCCCTATGGCTGGGGCACCGGCGGCATCCAGGTGACCGCCGCCGTCATCGGCCGGACGGACCGGCTGAAGGTGATCGACCAGGGCTCCGACGACACCACCAACGCCGTCAGCATCCGCCGCTTCTTCCGCCGTACCACGGGCGTGGAGACCACCGAGCGCACGGCCGAGGCGACGATCATCCAGACCCGCCACCGCATTCCGGAGAAGCCGCTCGCCGAGGATCAGATCCTGGTCTACCAGGTGCCGATTCCGGAGCCGCTGCGCTTCCTGGAGCCGCGCGAGACCGAGACGCGGAAGATGCACGCGCTGTCCGAATACGGCCTGATGCATGTCAAGCTCTACGAGGACATCGCCCGCCATGGCCACATCGCCACCACCTACGCCTATCCGGTCAAGGTGAGCGGGCGCTATGTCACCGATCCCTCGCCGATCCCGAAATTCGACAATCCGAAGATGGACAACATGCGTTGTCTGCAGCTCTTCGGCGCGGGGCGGGAACAGCGCATCTACGCCATCCCGCCCTTCACCCGGGTCGCCAGCCTGGACTTCAAGGACCATCCCTTCGAGGTGCAGACCTGGGACGAGGCCTGCGCGATCTGCGGCTCGACGGAAAGCTTTCTGGACGAGATCGTCACCGACGACCGGGGCGGGCGGATGTTCGTCTGCTCCGACACCGACTATTGCGCCGCGCGGCGCGGCGAGAGACCGGAGGACGCGGCATGACGGCGGTTCCGCCCCTGCTCGAGGCGCGCGGTGTCTCCAAGCGTTTCGGCCGCATCGAGGCGTGCCGCGACGTCTCCTTCTCGATCCGCCCCGGAGAGGTGCTGGGCGTGGTCGGCGAGTCCGGCTCAGGCAAGACGACCCTGCTGCGCTGTATCTCCGCCCTCATGGAGCCGAACGCCGGGGAAGTCCTCTACCGCATGAACGACGGCGAGACCCGCAACGTGTTCGGCCTTTCCGAGCCCGAACGGCGGCTTCTGATGCGCACGGACTGGGGCTTCGTTCACCAGAACCCACGTGACGGACTGCGCATGGGCGTCAGCGCCGGCGCCAATGTGGGCGAGCGGCTGATGGCCGTGGGGCAGCGTCACTACGGCAATATCCGGGGCGCGGCGCTAGACTGGCTCGACCGCGTGGAAGTGGCTGCGGACCGTATCGACGACCGGCCGGACACCTTTTCCGGCGGCATGCAGCAGCGCGTGCAGATCGCGCGAAACCTCGTCACCCATCCGCGGCTCGTGTTCATGGATGAGCCGACGGGCGGCCTCGACGTTTCGGTGCAGGCGCGGCTGCTCGACCTGCTCCGCGGCCTTGTGGCGGAACTCGGCCTGTCGGCCATCGTGGTCACTCACGATCTCGCAGTGGCGCGCCTGCTCTGTCAGCAGCTCATGGTCATGCGCCAGGGCGAGATCGTCGAACAGGGCCTGACCGATCAGTTGCTCGACGACCCGCAGCACCCCTACACGCAGCTGCTCGTCAGCTCCGTCCTGCAGCCCTGAGGCCGATCTCATGAAAGACATGCTCCGGGTCGAGAACGTCGCCAAAAAATTCACGCTCCACTTGCAGAGCGGTGTTGAACTCTCTGTACTGAAAGATATTTCCCTGTCGGTCCAAGCCGGAGAGTGCGTCGCACTTGCCGGCGAATCCGGCAGCGGCAAGAGCACGCTGACGCGCATGATCTACGGCAACTACCGCTGCGACGAAGGCGCCATCCGCGTCCGTCATGGCGACGCGTGGGTCGATCTGGCGAAGGCCGATCCCTGGACGATCACCGAGGTTCGCCGACGCACGCTGGGTTATGTCAGCCAGTTCCTGCGCGTCATTCCGCGCGTGCCGACGCTGGAGATCGTCGCCGAGCCGGCGATCGTGCGCGGCGTGGAACGCAGGGAGGCTCTGGATCGGGCCCGGCAATTGCTGGAGCGGCTGCGCGTGCCGGAGCGGCTCTGGTCCCTGCCGCCCGCCACCTTTTCCGGCGGCGAGCAGCAGCGCGTCAATGTCGCCCGCGGTTTCATCGCGCGCTTTCCGGTCATGCTGCTGGACGAGCCGACGGCGTCACTGGACGCCCTCAACCGCGCGACGGTGCTGGAACTGATCGAGGAGGCAAAATCCGCGGGCGCGGCGGTGGTCGGCATCTTCCACGATGCGGACGCGCGGGCGCAGGTCGCCGACCGCAATTTCGAAGTCGCCGCGCGCGCCGGCGCAGGCGCCGCATGATGACGAACGGGGCCCGCTACGCGATCTACTTCATGCCGGAGCAGGGCGGCATGCTGGCCCGCCGCGGCGCGTCCTGGCTGGGCCGGAACGCGCTGACCGGCGAGACGGTCGAACAGCGCTGCCCGGGAGAGATCGAACCGGCCGGTTTCGTGGCGCGGACGCAATCGCCCAGCCGCTACGGCTTCCACGCGACCCTTAAAGCGCCGATCCGTCTGTCTCCGGGTGTCTCCGAGAGAGCCTTCCGCGCGGCGGTCGCCGAATACGCCTCCCGCGCCCGGTCCTTCAACCTGGGCCGGCTCTCGCCGAAATGGATCGGAGCCTTCCTCGCCCTGACGCCGGACAGCGCAGATCCCGAACACATGCGGGCGCTGAATGACTGGGCCTTCGGGATCGTCCGCACCCTCGACCCCTTTCGGGCGGCGATGCCGGCCGAGGAGTTCGAACGGCGCGTACGGGGACTGGACGACCGCCAGCGCCAGCTTCTGGAGCGCTGGGGCTACCCCTATGTCTGCGACCAGTTCCGCTTCCACATGACGCTCTCGGCCCCGGTGCCGGAGGCCGAGCGCAGCGCCTGGCGGGCGGCCGCGGACCGCTGGTTCGCTCCGGCGCTCGCGCGGGACGTGGCGATCGACGCCATCAGCATCGCCGTCGAACGCAACCCGACCGGGCCCTTCGTCGAACTGGCCCGCTACCCGCTCGGCGATGGTTGAGCGAAGCCCGGCCTCAGGGCAACCCGGCGCCGGCGACGTCCACTTCCGTGACCTCGACGCGGCCCGCCGTGCGCTCCGCGACGCCGGGACCGCTGTCCTCGTTGGTGATGACGAACAGGTGCCGCTTCTCCGGACCGCCCAGCATGCAGGCATAGGCGCCACGGCCTTCCAGCGCGATCTCCTCGGCGACGCGGCCACCCTCCAGGATCCGCTGCACGCGACGCCCGCGCGGGTCGGCGACCCAGATGGCGCCCTCCTGGTCCAGGCAGATGCCGTCGGGCACGCCCCCCTCCATCTCCGCCCAGACCCGGCGGTTCGACAGCGCGCCGTCTTCCGCCACATCGAACGCGGTCAGGCGGCTGGCGAAGGTCTCGCCGACGATCAGCGTGCCCCCGTCGGGCGTGATCACCGTGCCGTTCGGGAACATCAGCTCGTCCGCGGCCTCGTGCATCGAGCCGTCGGGGTCGACGCGCCACATGCTGGTGGTCTTCGGCGACTGGCCCTTGTGACGCTCGAAGCCGAAATTGCCGACATAGGCGCGGCCCTTCGCGTCGACGACCATGTCGTTGCAGGGGGCCTCGACCCGGTCCGACAGGTCGGCGTGCTCCGTCAGCTTGCCGTCCTTCAGCCGCAGCAGCCGGCGGTCGAGCATGGAGACGATCAGGCACGAACCGTCGGGCATGAAGCCGAGACCGGAAGGCTGGTTGGCGACATCGACCACCTCGTCCACCCGGCCCTGCAGGTTCACCCGCCGGACGTGATGGGCGTAGAAGTCCGAATACCAGAGCCAGCCATCCCGCCAGCGCGGGCCCTCGCCGAACTTCAGCCCCTCGACCAGCGTTTCCAGTGTCCGCGTCATCCGTCGCCTCCTATTGCCTCGTCATGGCCGCGCGCGCCTCGGCGCTGGCTTCCGCCCTGCGGTCCTTGCCTGTCATGGGCTTCGGCAGGTCGAAGATCACCCGCGCGATCCGCCCCGGGTACTCGAAGGGCGCGCGGTAGTCGTCGGTCACCGGCGCCATGGAGCGCCCGAAGTCCATGCCCGTCGACGAGAGGATCCGGACCAGCAGCGGGATCGCCGCCCGCCCCGCTTCGGCGCCGTCGATGCGGAGTACCGCCTCGGCCGATTGGTCGCCGGTGCGCGTCACCGCAACCTCGACCACATGATCGCCGGGCGCAAGCGGTTCGGCGGCCTCGATCCGGCTGTGATCGCGGAAGCAGTTGTAGTCGAAGACCACACGCCCGCCCTGGACGAACAGAACGTAGCCGGAATTGATCGTGCCGCGGGCGATCAGTGCGCCGTCAGCGCCCGCCTCCGGATGAACGATCTCGGCGGACATGGTGAAGTCCCGCGCGGCGCTGGGACAGGCGTCGGCGACGATATGGCTGAGCGGCGGGTAGTAGGTGAAACGGCTGCGCGCCGTCGGCGTGCCTGCGCGGCGGGAAGCGCGGAAAAGCTGCGCCGCACCCCGGTCGTCCAATGGCAGGACGCCGTGCTTTTCGGCCTCCTGCCACCAGAGGTCCACCATCTCCTTGACCTTCTCCGGCTGCGCCCCGGCCAGGTCGTCGCTTTCCGAGAAATCCTCGTCAAGGTGATAGAGCTCCCAGCGGTCCCCGTCGAAGCCGTTGCGCCGGTCGTGACGGGTCACGGCCTTCCAGCCGTCGCGCCAGATGCCGCGATGGCCCAGCATCTCGAAATACTGCACCGCCCGGTTCGGCCGGGCCTCAGGATCGGTCAGCGTCGGCAGCAGGCTGACACCGTGCATGGGCATCTGCTTCACACCGGCGACCTCTTCCGGCGGTTCCAGCCCGGCGGCGTCCAGGATCGTCGCGGCGATATCGGTGGCGTAGGCGAACGGCCGGCGGAACTGTCCCTCCTGGCCTTTCAGCTTCTCCGGCCAATGGACGATCAGGGGGTCGCGGACGCCGCCGCCATGGGTGTTCTGCTTGTACCATTTCAGCGGCGAGTTGCCGGCCTGCGCCCAGCCCCAGGGGATGTTGGAATGGCTCCGCGGCCCGCCGATCAGGTCCAGATGTTTCACTGCCTCGTCAACGTCTTCCTTCAAGCCATTGAAATAACGCATTTCATCGAAGACTCCGGTCGCCCCGCCTTCCTGGCTGGCGCCGTTGTCGGACATGACGATCAGCAGGGTGTTGTCCAGCTGGCCCACCTCTTCGAGAGCGCGCACGAAGCGCCCGATCTGCTGGTCGGTGTGATCCAGCATGGCCGCGAAGGCCTCCTGCAGACGGTTGGAGAAGGCCCGTTCGTTGTCGGAAAGCTCCTTCCAGGGCCGGACGCCGGGATTGCGCGGGGCCAGCTTCGTGCCCGCCGGGATCACGCCCATGTCGAGCTGTCGCGCATACCATTCCTCGCGCACCGCATCCCAGCCGGCGTCGTAGCGCCCGTGGTACTTTTCCATGAAATCCTTCGGCGCATGGTGCGGCGAATGGGTCGCGCCGAACGCCATGTAGAGGAAGAACGGGCGCTCCGGCACCAGCGAGGTCATGTCGCGCACCATGCGGATCGACTGGTCGACCATGTCCTCGGAGAAGTGATAGCCCTCCTCCGGTCCGGCCGGCGGGTCGACGAAGTGGTTGTCGTGGGTCAGCTCCGGATGGAACTGGTCGGTCTCGCCCTGCAGGAAGCCGTAATAGCGGTCGAAACCCTTCTGCAACGGCCAGTTATGAAACGGTCCTGCAGCAGAACATTCACTCATCGGCGCGAGGTGCCACTTGCCCGTGCACATGGTGGCGTAGCCGCTCTCGCGCAGGATCTCCGCCACCGTCGCTGCCGAGCGGGGCATGGCGCCGCGCATGTTCGGAAAGCCGGAATCCATGTTGGAGATGGCGCGCATCCGCACGGCGTGATGGTTGCGCCCGGTCAGGATGCAGGCCCGCGTCGGCGAGCAGAGCGCCGTGGTGTGGAAACTGGTGTAGCGCAGCCCGTTCGCAGCCAGCGCGTCCGTGTTCGGCGTCTCGATGGTCGAACCGTAGCTGCCGAAATGTGCGAAGCCGGTGTCGTCGAGCACGATCAGGACGACGTTCGGCTTGCCCTTCGGCAGCTTTTCCTGGGGCCACCAGGCTTCGGAATCGTCGACCGTGCGGCCGATCCTGCCGCCGAAATCGGGTTCCCCCGGATGCGTGTAGCCCATCGTCGTCCCTCCCCGGCGCACTGGCGCCACGGGAAGTGTGCCGTCAACCGCCCGCCGCCGCAAAGGAAGAGAGCACAGGGCTACTCCGTGTCGGGCGCGGGCCGGTTGGCGCGTTCCTCCACGAACCGCTCCAGATCCTTGAAGGCGACGCGCCAGTCGCGGCCGAACTTCACCGCGCGGAGGGAACCGTCATTGATCCAGCCGCGCACGGTCGTCTCCTTCATCTTCAGGAGTTCGGCCACCTCGTGAATCGTGAGCATCGGTCGTGACAGCATGGTTCAAACCATATGATCCTTGGGTTCCGGCGAGGCAAGGTTGATATCAGTTTGAATCAGTTTATTGACATTCATATCTGTTTCTATATCTCAGCGTCAATTTTCACCAGCAAGAGAGACTTCGACATGATAACGCGCGCGATTGAGAAGTTCATCAATCAGACGGCTTCCACCCCGGTCGCCGTGACGCGCGTTTCCCGCCGACGCCCCGCAGGAGAAGACCAGGCCCGCCCGGCGCGCGACTGAGGGGGCCGACATGACCGAGATACTCTCGCTCGCGGCCGGCAACCTGCTGAGCCCGATGGTTCTTTTCTTCGCGCTGGGGCTGGCCGCCGGTCTGGCGCGCTCCGACCTCGCGGTCCCGGAAGTGCTGGCCAAGGGCATGGCCCTCTATCTCATGCTCGCGATCGGCCTGAAGGGCGGCGTCGCCCTGTCGGAGACGGGCCTCACACTGGCCGTGATCGCCATGCTCGCCCTGGGGGCGGCGCTCAGCTTCCTGCTGCCCTTCCTCGCCTTTTTCCTTCTGCGAGCAACGACAGGCATGTCGGCAACGGATGCCGGCTCCGTCGCCGCGCACTACGGCTCCATCAGCGTGGTCACCTTCGTCGCCGCCAGCACCTTCCTGACCGAGGTTGGCGTCGTCCATTCCGGCGCCATGGTGGCGGTGGTCGCCCTCATGGAAACGCCGGCCATCGCCGCCGGCCTCCTGCTGGTCCACATGAACCGGCAGAAGACCGCCGACAGCGAACCGGAAGTGGGCGGCAGGCTGGTCCGCGAAATCCTGCTGAACGGTTCGATCGTGCTGCTGATGGGCTCCTTCGTCATCGGCTGGATCACCGGCGGCGAAGGCTTGGAAGCGGTCTCCCCCTTCGTCGTCGACCCCTTCAAGGGCGTGCTCTGCCTCTTCCTTCTCGACATGGGGCTGGTGGCCGCCAGCCGCCTGAGAGAGGCAAAGGGCATCGGACCGTCGGCGCTGCTGTTCGGGATCTACATGCCGCTCATCTCGGCGGTGCTCGGCTGCGGCCTGGCGGCCCTGCTGGGGGTTCAGGCGGGCGACGTCATGCTGTTCGGCCTGCTGGCCGCCAGCGCATCCTATATCGCCGTTCCGGCGGCAATGCGTCTGGCGCTGCCTGACGCCAACCCGTCGATCAGCCTGTGTCTCAGCCTGGGCGTCACGTTCCCCTTCAACCTCGCCATCGGCATTCCGCTCTATCTGGGCTTCGCGCGCTGGCTGACCGGCTAGGGCCGGATTTCATCGAAGCGTTCGAAGGCCCGGCGCATGACGGCGATGTCGGGGGCGACCCCGGTGAACAGTTCGAAGGCGCGGACCGCCTGGTGGATCGCCATGCCCTCTCCCGACAGGGTCTGGCAGCCGAGCGCGCGCGCGGCCCGGAGAAACTCGGTTTCCAGCGGCAGGTAGACGATGTCGGCGGCCCAGTGGGCGGAGCCGAGCAGATCGAGCGGCAGCGGCGCGCCGGGAAGCTTGTCCATGCCGACCGGCGTCGCGTTGACGATGCCATCGGCCGAGGCGGCTTCGCCCGCCACATCGGCCGCCATGCGAACGCGGTCGGCGCCGAAGCGCCCCGCCAGCCGCCGGACAAGTTCATCGGCCCTGTCCGGCTCGACGTCCAGCAGGACAAGTTCTCCGACGCCGCAGTCGAGCAACGCGCGCGCCACGGCGGCCCCGGCCCCGCCGGCCCCGAGCTGCAATACCCGGCGGCGTACGACGCCGGTCATCCGTTGCTGGAAGCTCTCGCGGAAGCCCCAGTAGTCGGTGTTGTGGCCGGTGCTTCGGCCGCCGCGGAAGACCACGGTGTTGACCGAGCCGATCTCGTCGGCTTCCCGCGCCACGTCGTCGAGCAGCGGCAGCACCGCCTGCTTGTAGGGATGCGTGATGTTGAGGCCGGAGAAGCCGAACATCGCCGCCTGGTCCAGCAACTGCCCCAGGTCGGGCCCCGCCGGCCCCATCCGGTCCGTGTCCAGCAGGCGGTAGACCAGCGAGCGCCCGAGGTGCCACGCCGCGGCCTCATGCATCGCCGGCGTGCGCGAGAGACCGATACCGCTGCCGATCAGGCCGACCAGCACGCCCGCCAACGCCTCCGCGCCGCCCCGGTTTTCAGTGTTCTTCCAGTTCATGGACCGGCCTCCGCCATCACGCTGGCGGACATGTGTTGTGCCGCCCGCCCGGCGACTATAGTGCGGCGGATCACAACGGGAGGAGCGGATGTTGGATCTGGGACTGGAAGACAAGGTCGCCGTCATCACCGGCGGCAGCGACGGACTGGGACGGGCCACGGCTCACCGCATGGCCGCCGAGGGGGCGAAAGTGGTGATCTGCGCGCGGCGCGAGGATTATCTTCAGACGGTCGCCAGTGAACTTACCGACGAGACCGGCGGCACGGTGCTGGGGGTGCAGGCCGACGTCTGCAAGGCCGCCGACTGCGAGAAGCTGATCGAGGCGGCGCGCGAGGCCTTCGGCGGCGTCGACATCCTGGTCAACAACGCCGGCGCCTCGGCCGCGGCGGGCTTCATGGACGTTACCGACGAAGGCTGGCAGGCGGACTTCGACCTGAAGATCATGGGCGCGGTGCGAATGTGCCGCGGCGTCATCCCCATGATGCAGCAACGCGGCGGCGGGGCGATCGTCAACGCCACCATCGGCTGGGGCAAGGCGCCGGGCTCGGCCAAGCTGCCCACCAGCCTGTCGCGCGCCGCCGGCATCAACCTGACCAAGTCGCTGTCCAACGAATACGCCGCCGACAACATCCGCGTGAACACGGTCTGCATCGGCCTGATCAAGAGCGCCCAGTGGACGCGGCGCGCCGACGGCGACGCGGAACTGGCGGCACTCTACGACCGGATGTCGGAACAGGTCCCGCTCGGCCGCATGGGCGAGGCAGAGGAGTACGGCGATCTCGTCGCCTTCCTCTGTTCCAAGCGCGGCGCCTACATCACCGGCACGGCGATCAACCTCGACGGTGGCATGTGCCCGGTGGTGTAGGACCGGGGAGGCGACCGTAGCGTGCGGCGATGCCCGACTTCCTGAACAGCCTGGCCGGAATGCCGACGCCCCTGGCGGGCTTTCTCGGCAGCCTGGCCGCCGGGTTGATGAGCGGCGTCGGCGCGGCGCTGATTCTGCTGGTCGACACGCGCAACGAGCGGGCGGAGGTGCTGCTGCTGGGTTTCAGCGCGGGAGTCATGCTGGCCGCGACCTCCTTCTCGCTGATCGTGCCGGGCGTGGATGCGGCCCTCGCCGGCGGGTCCAGCCCCATGGCCGCCGCCTTCATCATGGCCGCCGGCCTGATGCTGGGCGGCGTGGCGCTGTGGCTGATCAACGCCTATGCGCCCCATGAGCATTTCGTGGGCGGCCACGAGGGGCCTCCGGCCGAGAGCCTCAGCCGCATGTGGCTGTTCGTCATCGCCATCACACTGCACAACTTCCCCGAAGGCCTGGCGGTCGGCGTCGGTTTCGGCGGCGACAAGCTCTCCGACGGCGTGCCGCTGGCGGCGGGCATCGGCCTGCAGAATATCCCGGAAGGTTTCGTCGTCGCCCTGGCGCTCGCCTCGGAAGGCTACTCGCGGAGCCGGGCCATCGGGATCGGCCTGCTCACCGGGCTGGTGGAGCCGGTCGGTGGCCTGGTGGGCGCCGCCGCCGTGACCCTCAGCGCCGCCGTCCTGCCCTGGGGCATGGCCTTCGCCGCGGGCGCCATGCTGTTCGTCATTTCCGGCGAGATGATCCCGGAAACGCACCGGGAAAGGCGCGGCGTTCTGCCGACCTTCGGCATCCTCATCGGCTTCGCCGTCATGATGGTCCTCGACATCGGACTGGGCTGACGGGCCGTCACGGAACCGATCAGGACTGTCATCAACGAGTCACAGCGAATCGCTATCACCGCCTCAAACAGGAGGTGGCTGGTGCTGGAAGTCTCGCAGATCAGAAAGGAATTCGGCGGCCGCGTGGTGGCCGTCGACAATGTCAGCTTCGGCGCCGACAGGCCCCAGATGATCGGCGTGATCGGGCGCTCCGGCGCCGGCAAGTCGACCCTGCTCAGGATGATCAACCGCCTGACGCCGGCGACCGCCGGCGAAGTGCTGGTGGAGGGCCGCGACATCCTGCGTCTCAAGGGCGCCGAGAAGCGGGCCTGGCAGCGCGACTGCGCCATGATCTTCCAGCAGTTCAATCTGGTGCCGCGGCTCAACGTCGTCACCAACGTGATGCTGGGCCGCCTGAACGGCCACGGCGCGCTCCGCAGCCTGTTCTCCATCTTCGGTGACGACGACATCGAACGCGCCCTGTCGGCGCTGGACCGCCTCGGCATTGCCGGCCAGGCGCTGCAGCGCGCGGAGACGCTCTCCGGCGGCCAGCAGCAGCGCGTCGCCATCGCCCGGGCCCTGACCCAGAACCCGAGGATGGTCCTCGCCGACGAGCCCATCGCCTCGCTGGACCCGCTGAGCGCCGAGGTGGTGATGAAGTCGCTGCGCGAAATCCACGAGCGCGACGGCCTGATGGTCATCTGCAACCTGCACACCCTGGATACCGCCCGCGCCTATTGCGACCGGGTCCTCGGCATGCGGCAGGGCAAGCTGGTGTTCGACGGCCCGTCGAGCGAACTCAGCCCGGCCGTCGTGCGCGACATCTATGGCGCAGACCACGAAATCGACGAGGCGGCCACATCCACGTCGATCGGACCGGTCCCGCGCCCCGCAGAGCATATCGGCCCGGCGGCCGTACCCGCCTGAGGACAATGCCGCGCCGCGACAACCATCTTCGTTCGAGTCCAAATCCGAGAGGGAGACGACCATGAAGTACACCACCATCCTGGGAGCCGCCGCGGCGGCGATGATCTCGACCGGCGCGCTGGCGCAGGACAAGATCGACGAGTTCCGCATCGGTATCCTCGGCGGCGAGAACGCCTCCGACCGCCTGCGCTCCAACGCCTGCCTGGAGGAGAAGACCGAGAAGCTGCTGGGCGTGCCCGTCAAGCTGTTCGCGCCGGCCGACTACAACGGCGTCATCGAGGGTCTGCTGGGCGGCAACCTGGACATGGCCTGGCTGGGCGCGTCCGCCTACGCCAAGGTCCATCTGACCAACCCTGACGCGGTCGAACCGGTGCTGACCAAGATCAATACCGACGGCTCCTTCGGCTACCACTCGATCGGCTTCGCCCGCATCGACAGCGGCATCGAGAACCTGGACGACATGAAGGGCAGGAAATTCGGCTTCGGCGACCCGAACTCGACTTCCGGCTATCTGATCCCGTCGGTCGAAATCCCGAAGGCCGGCTATTCCATGAAACCGGGCGAGCACTTCAGCGACGTCGTCTTCACCGGCGGTCACGAACAGACAATCGTCGCGGTGCAGAACGGCGATGTCGACGGCGGCGTGAGCTGGGCCGACGGCCTGGGCAACTGGGAAGACGGCTTCAACTCGGGCGCCTTCCGCAAGGCCGTGGACGCCGGCCTGGTGGACATGACCCAGCTGAAGGAGATCTGGCGCTCCAAGGTCATCCCCGAGGGCCCGATCGTCCTGCGCAAGGATCTGCCTGAAGACGTCAAGCTGAAGGTCGTCGGCATGCTGGCCAGCCTGCCATCGATGGATCCGGAATGCGCCTACGGTTTCATGGCCGGCGAGATCAAGGCCATCGCGCCGATCTCCCACGCCGACTATGAGAGCATCGTCGCCGCGCGCCAGGCGAAGTCCAACTGATCATCGTCTGACCCGAGCAACGGGCGGTCCGGATCGCCGGGCCGCCCGCGCTCTTCCTGCCAGCGGCGGCCCCCACCCATGAACACGTCCCTGTTCCACGAAGAACTGCTGCGGATGAAGCGCCGCCGCCAGCTCTACTCCATGGCTGTCGTGGCCATCGCCGCCGCGGTCATCGTCGCGGGCTACGGCCAGGCCAATTCCATGAACTCCGGCGGGTTCCTGAGCGGTCTGGAGCAGTTCTTCGACTATCCGGGCGAGATCGTCGTGGAGGCCTGGCAGGCAGGCCCTGCCTTCTTCGACCTGCTCATCCGGTTCCTGCCGGCCCTGATCGAGACGCTGAACATCGCCGCCGTCGCCACGATCCTGGGGGGCCTGGCGGCCGTGATCTTCGCCTTTCTGGGCGCCTCCAACCTGAATGTCTGGCCGCCGGCAGTCCCGGTTGCGCGCCGCCTCATGGACCTGTTGCGCGCCTTCCCCGAACTCATCGTCGCACTGTTCCTTATCTTCGTCCTGGGCACCAGCCCGGTGCCGGCGATGATCGCCGTCGCCCTCCACACCACCGGCGCGCTGGGCAAGCAGTTCTCCGAGGTCAACGAGAACATCGACCGCAAGGCCATCGAGGGCCTCGAGGCGGTCGGCGCGAGCTGGTTCCAGCGCATGAAGTTCGGCGTCCTGCCGCAGGTGCTGCCCAACTATCTGAGCTATTTCATGATGCGCTTCGAGATCAACGTACGCGCTTCGGCCATCCTCGGCTTCGTCGGCGCCGGCGGCATCGGCTCCGAGCTTCGCCGCACCATCGGCTGGGGCCAGGGCAGCGGCGACGAGACCGCGGCGCTGTTCCTGCTGCTGATCATGGCCATCTTCGTCATCGACCAGGCGTCATCCTGGATGCGCCACCGCGTGTCCGGCGGAGGGCTGCCGGCATGAGCGCCCCGGCGATGGGCATGGACACCGGCGAGGCGGTCCCGACGCGCGGCCGGATCGCCCGCTCGGTCCGCATGCAGTCCCGGATCGGCTTCGCCATGCTGGCCGGCGTGCTGATCTATCTCGCCTATGCCTGGACCGCCTTCGACGTCAGCGGCCTGATCGCCAGCGCCCGGCCGGAACGTGCGGCCCTGCTGGCGACGGACGCGGTCGCCCACAAGGTCCATGTCGAGAAGTCGTTGCGTTTCGACAAGCTGGTGATCGCCGTCGAGGGCGAGCGCACGGCGACCTACAAGACGCCGCCCGAGTGGGTGGACATCGACGGCGAGCGGGTCCGGGTCGATCTGGGCGACGGCTACACGGCCCTGATCGAAGGCCGCACGGTGATCCTGAACGCGCCGGACTATGGCGAGATCCGGGTGACCGCCACAAAGGACGGCGTTGAAACGGAATTGCCGGCGGGCGAACAACCGGACTGGCTGCGCGCCACCGACGCCAAGTTCGACGCCAGACCCAGTCTGGCGCAGCGCGTGCAGGTCTCCCGCGCCAAGATCGAGGTGCACCGCTATTTCCTAGGCTGGGAGAATTTCTTCTTTCCCTTCGATTCGCCGCTCGCCGCCTTGTCCTTCGGCGAGGTCACGGATCTCGTCTTCGACGGCCGCCGTCTGGACCCGGAACGCTCCAACGCCGCGCTGGTGTTCCGCAGCTTCTGGGAGAACCCCGACTGGCAGCACGGCAACGTCTTCGTGGCCCTGCTGGAAACCCTGCTGATGGCCGTGCTTGGCACCTTTACCGCCGCCTTCGTCGGGCTTCCGCTGGCGTTCCTGGCGGCGCGCAACTTCACGCCCTCGGGCACGCTGCGATTCATCGTCAGACGCGTGTTCGACTTCCTGCGCGGCATCGACATGCTGATCTGGTCGCTGATCTTCATCCGCGCCTTCGGCCTGGGGCCGCTGACCGGCGCGCTGGCCATCGCCTTCACCGACACGGGCACGCTGGGCAAGCTCTTCTCCGAAGCGCTGGAGAACATCGACAGGAAACAGGTCGAAGGCGTCAACGCGACCGGCGCGTCGAAGTTGCAGACCTATCGCTTCGGCGTCATCCCGCAGATCCTGCCGATCTTCGTCTCCCAGGGCCTCTACTATCTGGAATCCAATACCCGCTCGGCAACGGTGATCGGCGCGCTGGGCGCCGGCGGCATCGGCCTGATGCTGGTGGAGACCATGCGCACCTCGCGCGACTGGGAGAACACCCTCTACATCATCATCCTGACGATCCTGCTGGTGATCGCCATGGACAACCTGTCGGGCCTGCTGCGCCGCCGGTTGATCCGGGGCAAGCCGGACTGATCGTCCGCGCCTTGCGGCAGATCAAGACAAGCGCCCTGTGAACCTGAGAGACTGGTCCCCGTTCGCCACCGCGAAGAGGGGAAGGGCCCGTGAACCGGTTGAGCCGATTTATGGTCACAGCCGCCGTCCTGGCCGCTGCGGCGCTGCTGTGGCTCCCGCCCGCGACGAGCCTGTCGCCGGCCGCGCTCGCGGTTGCGGCGACGGGTATCGTGATGGCCGCGCTCTGGATGACGGAAGCGCTGCCGCTGGCGGCCACCGCGTTGCTGCCGCTGGTCGTCTTCCCGCTGCTTGGCGTCATGCCGCTCGACGCGCTTGGCCGATCCTACGCGCACCCGCTGATCTTCCTGTTTCTGGGCGGCTTCATGCTGGCGGCGGCGATCGAACGCTGGGGCCTGCACCGGCGGCTGGCGCTGGCGGTGATGCGGCTGGCCGGAAAGCGGCCTTCGGGGATCCTCGCGGCCGTCATGGCGGCGACCGCCTTCCTCAGCCTGTGGATCTCCAATACCGCCTCGGCCATGGTGATGGCGCCGATCGCGGCCGCGATCGCAGCCCGTGAGGGCGCGAACTCGCCCTTCGCCACGGCGCTGATGCTGGGCGTGGCCTACGCCGCCACCATCGGCGGCATGGGATCGCTGATCGGTACGCCGCCCAACGCCCTTTTCGCGGCCTACATGACCGAGAGCCACGGCATCGAGATCGGCTTCGCCGACTGGCTCGCCGTCGGCCTGCCGGTGGTGGCGATCATGCTGCCCGCCGCCTGGCTGCTGCTGGGCCGGATGCTCTACCGGCTGCCCGAAACCTTCGACGCACCGCCCGAAACGGCCCTGCCGCCCTGGACCACGGGCGAGCGGCTTGTCGCCATCGTCGCGGGGCTCACGGCGCTGGCCTGGATCACGCGTCCGCTCACCGCTTCGCTCCTTCCGGCGATCGAGATCAGCGACGGCGGCATCGCCATGGCGGCGGCCGTGGCCCTGTTCGTGCTGCCGGCCGGAGGCGGCTCCCGCCAGCGTCTGCTGGACTGGCCGACGGCGGCAGGCATCCGCTGGGACGTGTTGTTGCTCGTCGGCGGCGGGCTGGCGCTGGCGTCGGGGATCGAGCAGTCGGGACTCGCCACATGGATCGGCGCCCAGGCGTCGGTTCTGAAGTACTGGCCGGAGTTCCTGGTACTGCTGGCGATCGCGGCAACCATCGTCTATCTGGGCGAACTGGCCAGCAACACGGCAATGGCAGCGATCTTCCTGCCCGTCGCCGGCGCGATGGCCATCGGCGCCGGCGCGGCGCCGCTGACCTTCGCCCTGCCCGTGGCGCTCGCGGCCTCCATCGGCTTCATGCTGCCGGTGGCGACGCCGCCCAACGCCATCGTCTTCGGCAACCCGGCGGTGGGCCGCGTGGACATGCTCCGCGCCGGCGCCATACTGAACCCCATCGGCCTCGTCGTCGCGCTCGCCGCCGGCATGCTCATCGGACCACTGGTGTTCTGAGACCGCTCAGCCGGTAGCGGGGGTCTGCCGCCCGGCCGGTGCGAAATGGCTGAGCGCATACCATTCACCGAACGCCGCGATTTCCGCCCGATCGCCCTCCAACTCGAGATCACCGGTATTGCGGGCGGCCGCGATGGTTCGATGGCCAAGCCAGATTTCGACCAGCGTGCGGATATGCGCATGGATCCACAGATCGACCTCGAAGCCCGGATCGCGCACGCACATGTCCACCTCCGGCCCCTCGAAGACCAGCCAATAGAACCGCCGGGCCGCAGGCACGCCCTCCAGGTGAAAGCGGACCACCCGGCGCGGCTCCACGTCTCGATCGGCGATCAACGCGCTCTGCCGCAGTTCCCACATCAGCAGGTCCGGATCGAGATTGGCCTCCTGCGTGATCTCCCTGCGAAGCCATTTCTGCGCCCAGGCGCCCATACGGTCGAGCACCGGAAACAGTTCCTCGCCCGCCGGGGTCAACCGGTAATCGTGGCTGCGTCCACCCTCCGGCACAGGCCGCTTCTCCACGATATTGGCGGCCTCGAGTTCCTTCAGCCGCCGCGACAGCAACGCCGGCGACATGCGCGGCACGCTGGCCTGAATGTCGTTGAATCGCGTCGCGCCGCAGAACAGGCCGCGCAGGACCAGCGGCGTCCAGCGCCCGGCCATCACTTCGGCGGCGATGGCGATGGGGCAGTACTGTCCATAGCCTTTCTTTCCCGACATGTCCGCAGGCTACGGATCACCTGCCGCTGCGGCAACTACACATGCTGAAGTTGAGCGTCGGCGCTTCGAAGTCGATCCTCCCGGCCATGGAACCGGCGAGACATGGAGACCGGAAATGACCCGACAGATCGATCTCGACGCCCTCCTCGGCGAGCTGGGCCCCGCCTTCGCCGCCCGGTCGGCGGACCATGAGGCAGAAGATCGCTTCGTGGCCGAGAACTACGACGCGCTGCGCGACCGCCGCGTCTTCTCGGCTCTCGTACCATCGGAAATCGGTGGCGGCGGGGCGAGTCACGAAGCCATGTGCGGCTTCTTGCGCGCCCTCGCCCGGCACTGCCCTTCGACGGCGCTGGCCCTGTCGATGCACCAGCATCTGGTCGCGGCCGCGGTCGCCAACGACCGGGCCGGGCGACCCGGCCGCGCGCTGCTGGAAAAGGTCGCCGCCAACGAGGCGATATTGATCAGCACGGGCGCGAACGACTGGCTCGATTCCAATGGCGAGGCGGTTCGCGTCGACGGCGGCTACCGCGTCAGCGCGGTGAAGCCTTTCGCCAGCGGCTCGCCGAAGGGCGACGTGCTGGTGACCTCGGTCGCCCACCCGGCCGGGCGGGACGGACCCGAGGTGCTGCATTTCCCCGTGCCGCTTCATGCAGAAGGCGTGACCTCGCTGGACGACTGGCTGGTCCACGGGATGCGGGCCACCGGATCCCAGACGATCAGGCTGGAGAACGTTTTCGTGCCCGATGAAGCCGTCGCCATGCGCCGCCCACAGGGGCCGTTCCATCCGGCCTTCGCCGTCATACTGACCGTGGCGCTCCCGCTGATCATGTCGGTCTATACCGGCATCGCAGAGGCGGCGAGCGTGATTGCCACGAAGCGGATCGAAAGCCAGAGCTGCGATGCCATCGCCGCGATCCAGGTCGGGGAGTTGGAGAACCTTGTGACCACCGCCGACATTGCGGTCCGCGATGGCATCCGCCTCGCCAACGGACTTGATTTCGAGCCGACGGCGGAGATCGCCAGCCAGGCGCTGGCGCGAAAGACCATCGCAGCCAATGCGGCCATCGCCGGCGTCGAGAAGGCGATGGAGATAGCGGGTGGCGCGGGATTCTTCCGCAAGACGGGGCTGGAGCGGCTACTCCGGGATGTAAGGGGCGCACGCTACCACCCCTTGCCAGAGAAAAAGCAGGTTCTGTTCACCGGCCGCCATGCGATCGGCCTGCCCCCGGTCGCCTCGATGACAACGGGAATGCCCCGGGCCGCGGCCTGAGACCGCTCAGCCGGCGCGCCGGCCCTTGAGCCAGGTGTCGGCGGCCATGTCGGCGTATTCCTCGGGGCCGACCGGGCCCGCCGGATCGTACCAGATGTAGGTGTAGTTGATCATGCCGACCAGCATCATGGTGCGCGCCGAAAGGGTCCGGCGGTCCCGGCCTGCAGCCGGATCGCAGGCGGCGATCAGGTCGCGCACGACGGCGAGGATGTCGCGCTGCTTCGCCTCGATGGCCGCGCGGTCGGCCTCGGCCAGGTTCTGGAGATCGTGCAGCAGGGTGACCTGAAGATCCTTCGAGGCGGCATTGATCCTGACGAAGGTCCGGACCGTCTCGCGGAAGCGCGCCTCCGGTTCACCCTCCCCCGCCGCCGCCCGGCGCACCGCAGCCAGCATCATGTCCAGATGCTCGTGCAGCATCTCCGAGAGCAGCGCCTCCTTGGAGGCGAAGTAGTGGTACAGCAGGCCGCGCGAGATGCCGTTCGCCTTCGCCAGATCGGCGATCGAGGTATTGGCGTAGCCCTGCCCGGCGAAGACCGTCGCCGCCCGCCTCAGGATACCCTGGCGGATTTCGTCGTAGTTTTCGGCCTGCGTGCGCGCCATTCGTCCGCCCTGTCTCCGCGGGTCAGCTCCGAACCAGAACCCGCTGCGCCTTGGCTTCGTAGCGCGGCAGGGCTCCCGCCGGATGACACTCCACCGGCACCTTCAGGCCCAACCGGCTGGTCAGGCTGCGGCCGACCGCATCGGCGAGGTCATCGGGGTTGCCGTTGTAGCCGTTCTCCTGCTCGATCGCGACCGTCAGGCTGTTCGGCGAACTCCCCGGCTGGTCGACATAGATCTGCCAGGCTTCCTTGACCGTTCCCGGCGTGGCGGCCACCACATCCTCGATCTGCGACGGATAGACGATGACGCCACGAACCTTCAGCATGTCATCCGATCTGCCGATGATGCGCCCGATCGCGCCCATGCCCTTGCGGCCGCACGGACAGTCGCCTGAATGCTCGGCCACGCGCACCAGATCACGGGTGCGCCACCGCACCACCGGCGACGCCTCCTTGTCGAGCGTGGTCACGACAAGTTCTCCCACTTCGCCCGGACCGACCGGGGTCAGTGTCTCGGGGTCGAGGATCTCCACCAGCACACTGTCTTCGTTCATCAGGTGCATCTCGTCGCGCTCATGGCTCCACGGACAGGTGCTGGCAACAATTGGGCCGCCGGCTTCGGTCGTGCCGTAGGTGTTGAACGAGCGGAATCCCTCCGGCATCTCGGCTTCCAGTTCGTCCCGGAACGCACGGGAGACCGACTGACCGCCGATCACCGCATGCTGCAGTTTCCAGTGGCGTTTCGGATCGATGCCTTTCTCCTTGGCTGCGCGTATCAGACTGGAAAGAAAGACGGGGGAGACCGTCGCCAGCGTCCACGCCATGTCCTTCAGCCATTCGACAACGAGATCGCTGCGGCCGGGACCGAGGGGGAAGTTCGTCACCCCCAGTTCCGCCATGCCGATGTCATAGGCCAGGCCGCCGGCCCAGAGTCCGAACCCGAAGCCGTTATAGCCCCGGTCGCCCGGCCGCACGCCGTGACTGTAGAGCTGGCGGGCGACCTGCCGGGCCAGCAGATCGATGTCGCTGGCGGTGAACCCGAACAGGACCGGCAGGCCGGTGGTGCCCGACGTGGCGCAGAAGCGCTGCACGGCGGCCGTCTCGACCCCCAGCATGGGCAACGGATAGCGTTCCCGAAGCTGCGACTTCTCCAGGAAAGGGAGCGCCGCCAGCGCCTGGCGGTCGGCAAGATCCCCGGGCTTCAGACCGGCCTGACGGAAATGCTCGACCCATTCCGGCGACCGGGCGAGGCGTTCGCCCAGCGCCGCCAGTTTGCCGTTCTGGAGTTTCAGAAGATCATCACGCTCCAGGGCTTCGATTTCGGGTTCGAGCATGGTTTCGTTCGGCTTGCGCATCGCGTTTCGTCCTCCCCGTCAGGATACCGTTCGCCGCTTCCCCCGTCGGCGCACTCGCGACCGTTGCGTCCTGAGCAGCGTTGTATTATAAACCGGACGACCGTTCAATGAATAACCGCGGGACGCCAGCCATGAATCTTTCGGTACAGCCGACCGATCTTTCCGACCGTATCCGGGACGAGCACATCCACGGCTCCCTCTACACCGACCCGGCGGTGTTCCAGGAAGAACTGGAGAAGATCTGGTACCGGACATGGGTCTATGTCGGGCACGAGAGCGAAGTGCCGGAGGCCAACGATTTCGTGCTGAAATCGATCGGCCCGCAGCCCGTGATCATGACCCGCGGCGCGGACGGCGAGGTCCACCTGCTGCAGAACCGCTGCCCGCACCGCGGCAACCAGGTCTGCACGCGGGCGAAGGGCAACGCGCGGCGCTTCACCTGCCCCTTCCACAACTGGACTTTCGAGAATGACGGCCGGCTCGCCGCCTATGCCTTCCCCGAGGGTTATGCGGGCCGCGACATGTCGGAACTGGGGCTTGGCCGCGTGCCGCGGGTCGCCAGCTATCGCGGCTTCGTCTTCGGTTCCTTCGCCGGGACCGGCCCCAGCCTGGCGGACCATCTGGGCGGCGCCGCTGAAACCATCGACCGGCTCTGCGAACACTCGCCCGAGGGCGAAGTGGAACTGACCGCAGGATTCCTGCAGCACCGGGTGAAGGCGAACTGGAAGTTCGTGCTGGAGAACGAGACCGACGGCTATCACCCGGCCTTCGTCCACGCGTCGATCTTCAAGGTGGCGGAAAGCGGGCTGGGCGGCCTCTACGGCGACCGCTCGACGGCCCTGACCCGCGATTTCGGCAACGGCCATACCGAGATCGACCTTCGGCCCGAGTTCCGCCGCCTGGACAGGCCCATGGGCTGGTTCGGCACGACAGCGGAGAAACTGCCGGACTACACGGCGGCGATGACGGCGGCCCACGGGGCGGACAAGGCGCGCGAAGTCATGATCGACGGCACGCCGCACGTCATGATCTTTCCCAACCTGTTCATCGCCGAGATCCAGATCTTCGTCATCCAGCCGCGGGCCGTCGACGACACGGTCCAGCACGTCACGGCCTTGCAGTTGAAGGGCGGACGGGAGATGAACCGCCGCCTGCGGCAGCAGACCATGGGCTCGGTCGGCCCGGCCGGTTTCCTGCTGGCCGACGATTCGGAGATGTACGAACGCACTCACCGCGGCGTGCAGAGCCTGCAGCCCGAATGGCTGTTCCTCGGCCGCGGCGACCACCGCGAGCGCCGCGACGCCGACGGCTACATGGTGGCGCACGCCACCGACGAGGTGCCCTCCCGCGGCATCTGGCAGCACTACCGCCGTCTGATGGAGGCGGCGTGATGCTGGCGCCCGCGACCGACGAGACCCTGCTCCGCCGGGTGGAGCAGTTCATCTATCTGGAAGCCCGTCTGCAGGACGAGCACGAATACGCGGCATGGGAGGCGCTCTGGACCGACGACGCCATCTACTGGGTGCCGGCCAACGGGGCCGACATCGATCCCGAACAGCAGATGTCGATCATCTATGACAACCGCAGCCGCATCGGGGTGCGCGTCCGTCAGTTGATGACCGGCAAGCGCCACACCCAGGAACCGAAATCCTCGATCCGCCACTTCGTCACGAACATCGAGATCATCGGGCGCAGCGGCGGCGACATCGCGGTCGGCTGCAACGTCATGGTCTACGAGTCGAACCTGCGCGGCGAAACGATCTGGGCGGCGCGCACGGACTACACGCTGCGCGAGGCGGACGGCGCGCTGAAGATGGCGCGCAAGAAGGTGGCGCTCGTGAACAACGACAAGCCGCTCTACACCCTCTCCTTCCTGATCTGAGCCCGGAGGTCCCAATGAACGCCGACAGCGCAACCATCGCCGAGGGGAATGTCCTGCTGACCATTGAGGACCGCGTCGCCCATATCCGGCTGAACCGGCCCGACGCAGCCAACGGCATGTCGGTGGAACTGCTCCGCGACTTCTACGATGCGGTCATGGCCGTGCACGAGGCCGACGACGTGCGCGCCGTCCTGATCACCGGCGCGGGCAGGAACTTCTGCGCCGGCGGCGATATCCGCGCCTTTCATTCGAAGGGCAAGGACCTGCCGGCCTATATCCGCAAGGCCACCGCTTATCTGCAGGACGCCATGCAATCCCTGATGCGTCTCGACGCGCCGGTGATCGCCGCCGTGCAGGGCTACGCCACCGGCGGGGGCGGCTTCGGCATGGTCTGCGCCGTCGACCTGGTGGTGGCCGCCGAGAACGCGAAGTTCCTGGCCGGCGCGACCAAGGTCGGCATGGCCCCGGACGCCGGCACCACGGCGACGCTGCCGGCCATCGTCGGCCAGCGCCGGGCGACCGAGATCCTGCTGCTGAACCCGACCATGACCGCGGCGGAGGCGCACGATCTGGGCATCGTCAACCGGGTGGTGCCCGAGGCCGAACTCTTCGACGCCGCCATGGCGATGGCGAAGGAACTGGCCGCAGGCCCGCCGCTCGCCCAGGCGGCGGTGAAGCGGGAAATCCGCAATCACGCCAAGCTGCCCGTCGAGGCCGTCTTCACCGAGGAGGCCCGGACCGTGGCCGAGCTCTCCGGCACCGACGACGCGCTGGAGGGCCTTGCCTCCATGATCGAACGCCGCCCCGCGAAGTTCACGGGGCGGTAGTTCCATTGTCATCCCCGCCGCCGCAGGCGCGCGGGGATCCGCAAACGGCCTGGCTCTCCGCAAATCCCGCCGCGATCCCCGGCCGCGCTTCGCGCGAACGGGGATGACATCGAAAGGGCCGCCCCCTAGCCTCCCTCTGGGGAGACCGAGGGGAGGCGCGAGATGACCTGGAACCTGCCGGACTATGACGACCTGCCGGTGATCGAGAAGATCGGCCTGCGCCACGCCTGGGGCGTCTTCGGCGAGAATGACGAGCTGGGCTGCATCAACCTGCTGAGGCCCGAATGCCGGCTGGCGGCGGCGAAGGAGATCCGCCAGGGCAAAGTGGTGAACCTGTCATTGCCGCTGAACGAGCCCGATCCGCCGCTTTTCGGCCGCCAGCCACTACATCACGAGATCTTCAACCTGGACCGCAACACGCTGGACGACCGGCTGGACTCGCTCTATCCGCAGGCTTCGAGCCAGTGGGACAGCCTGCGCCATGTCCGCGCCCGGGAATTCGGCTACTGGGGCGGTGTGATGGAGGACTTCAAGCCCGGACCGGGCCGGCTCGGGATCGAGCACTGGGTCGAACACGGCATGGTCGGCCGCGGCGTCCTGCTGGATATCGCCGGCTGGTTCGCTGACCGCGACGAGCACTACCACGCGCTGAAGCCCCGCGCCGTGACCGCCGCCGAGCTGGAAGCCGTCGCTGCGCATCAGGGCGTCAAGATCGAGCCCGGCGACATGCTCTGCCTGCATTTCGGCTGGGTCGAGGCCTACCGGGCACTCGACCGTTCGGCCCGGGAGAACTACGTCGACAACATCACTCACGCCGGCCTGAACGCCTCCGAAGAGGAAGCACGGCGGTTGTGGAACTGGCACCCGGCAGTGCTGGCCTGCGACAATCCGGCGGTGGAAGTCATACCGGGCGACCCGGCGATCGGCTCGCTGCACCGCCGCGTCCTGCCGCTGATGGGCTTCTGCCTCGGGGAGATGCTGGACTTCAGCGCGCTCACCCGGGAATGCCGCACGGCCGGCAAGTGGACCTTCATGATGACCGCCGTTCCGCTCAACCTGCCTGGCGGTATCGGCTCGCCCGCCAACGCCATCGCCATCATCTGAGGAGAGGCGCCATGTTCGACCGGCTCATCCCGACCATGCTGGTCGGCAGCTATCCCCAGCCGGCATGGCTGGTCGACCGCGACGCCCTGCTGGGCAGCGCCCCGCCACGGGTGCGGATGGCGCAGGTCTGGCAGCCTTCGGCGGACGTTCTCGAGGAAGCGCAGGACGACGCCACGCTGATCGCCCTGCGCGACCAGGAGCGCGCCGGAATCGACGTCCTCGGCGACGGCGAAGTCCGGCGCGAGAGCTATTTCAACCACTTCGCCAATGCGCTCGACGGCATCGACATCGACAACCCGGGCACCGTTCCGGGCCGCACCGGCAAGCCGACGCAGGTGCCCCGGGTCGTCGGGCCCATCCGCCGCACGCGGCCCGTGCAGGCGCGCGAGGTCGCCTTCCTGCGCGGCCAGACGGACAAACCGATCAAGATCACCCTGCCCGGCGCCTTCACGATGGCGAAGATGGCCAGGGACGAACATTACAGCGACCAGGAAGAGCTGATCGCCGCCTACGCCGACGTGCTGAACGCAGAGATCCGCGATCTCAAGGCGGCCGGCGCGGACGTCATCCAGCTCGACGAGCCGCACATGCAGGCCCACCCGGAGGAAGCGCGCCGCTTCGGCGTCGCGGCCATCGACCGGGCGCTGGACGGGATCGAGGGACCGACGGTGGTCCATGTCTGCTTCGGCTATGCCTATGTCGTGAAGGACAAGCCGTCGGGCTACTCCTTCCTCGCCGAACTCGATGCCTGTTCGGCCGGCGCCATCTCCATCGAGGCCGCGCAACCGAAGCTGGACCCGGCCATCGTCGAACGCCTGCCGTCCAAGCGCATCGTCTACGGCGTGCTCGATCTGGGGGACGAGGCCATCGAGACGCCCGAGACGGTCGCGGAAAGGCTGCGTGGCGCGCTCGCGCACCTACCGGCGGAACGGCTGATCGCGGCGCCGGACTGCGGCATGAAATACCTCGCCCGAGACGTCGCCTTCGGCAAGCTCAAGGCGCTGGCCGAGGGCGCGGCGATCGTCCGACGGGAGGTCGCAGGCGTGTGACCGCTCAGAACATTCCCACAACCACCATGACCGCGAGAAGGGCCGCCAGACCTGCGGTGATGTAGATGAAGTTCTGCATCTCTCGGCCTCCACTCATTGTTCCCGCCTTCATTGGCCGACAAGGAAGGCGCGCTACGCTGATCGATTCATGGGAAGAGGTTGGCCGCCGGGCGGCGCGCTTCAAGACGCCACCGCCCACGCAAGCGATGCGTCGCATCCGCCGGACGGGCACGGTCTATTCGCCGGCGGGGCTGTAGCCGGTCGGCGTTTCGTCGGCCAGGGCCATGGAGCGGACGAAGTCCTCCATGTCCATCAGCGGGATGGCCTTGCTGTATTTCGCCAGCCCGAAGGAGTCGGTCAGGTGGAGGTTCGCGGCCAGGGCCGCGTCGTCCGGCATCTCGTAGATGTAGACCATGTCGTACTCGCCATAGCTGCCGAACTGGGCGATCGGCCTGCCGCCGAAATCGGCGATCGCCTTGCGGTGGATCGCGGCGCGGTCGCGCATGTCGGGGTTCTTCACCATGGCGCGTTTCTGGTCGTTCTCGTACTTGACCATGTAGAGGACGAGCTGGCCCATGACCCGCGCCTCCCTATTCGAACGGCGCGAAGGCGGCCAGCATCCGGCCCGGCGCCTTCGTGTCGTCCGGCGCATGGACGGGCTGGATGCAGACATGGTCCGCGCCCGCCTCGAAATGCGCGTCGATGACGGCGCGGATCGCCGCCTCGTCGCCATTGGCGACCATGGCGTCGAGGAAACGGTCGTTGCCGCCGTCGGCCAGTTCGTCTTCCGTGAAGCCCAGCCTGAGCCAGTTGTTGCGGTAGTTGGGCAGCGGCATGTAGCGCTCCAGCTCCTTCCGGGCCAGATCGCGGGCGCGCGCCTTGTCCGTCTCCAGGCAGATCTTCTGTTCGACGCAAAGCCACCTGTCCGGCCCCAGCGCCTCGCGGGCGCGGCGGGTATGCTCGGGGGTGACGTTGTAGGGGATGGCGCCGGCGGTCATCTCGCGCGCCAGGTCGAGCATCTTCGGACCCAAGGCAGCGACGAATGTGGTGCGCGAGGGATCGTCGAGGCCCGGTCCGTCCTTGCCGCGGAGCGCCGTCAGATACTCCCGCATGGCTGTGAGCGGCTTGCCGTAGCTGTGGCCGCGCAGGCGCTCGACCATGGGCGCGTGGCTGACGCCGAGCCCCAGCATGAAGCGCCCGCCCGAGATCGCGTTCAGCGTCATGTGGCCCTGACGGGCGGCGAAGGCGTCGCGGGCGTAGATGCTGGCGATGGAGCTGCCAACCAGCAGGCGTTCAGTCTGGCCCAACAGGAACGCGCCCTGGGACATGGATTCATAGCCGACCGATTCGGGATACCAGAGCGCGGCGTAGCCCAGCGCCTCCACCTGCCGCGCGAAACCCTTGAGCTGTGTCGCGTCGAACTTGTGCGTGGCGTACCAGACGCCCAGCCGGCCGATCTTTTCCATCGCGTCGCCTCCCCTGTTTCAGGCGGCGATGGTCGCCGCTTGCGCCGTGCGGTTCAAGCGGCGAGCGAGACGGGAGAGTTTCCCGGGGGCGCGCTGCAGCGGCTTCTGTCCGCGGAAGCTAGCCGGTCAGCCCTTCCTCCAGGGCCTTGATCTGCAGCGCCAGGTATTTCGAGTAGATGCGGCACTGCGCCAGGCTGCCGGCGATGAACCACAGGCCGGGCTGACACGTGCGGCGGAACATGGCCCTGAGCTCCTGGTCCTCGCCGAAGCCCCAGACCGGTCCCACCCGGTCGGCCACGGCGTCGCCGAACAGACGCCGCACCAGCCATTCCTGCTCGCGGTAGCCGGTGGCCAGCACCACCAGATCGGCGTCCCGCCGTTCGCCGTCGCGCAACGTCATGCCGCCTTCGTCGAAACCCTCGATCTCGTCCCATTGCACGAGCCCGATCTCGCCAGCGGCGATCAGGTCGGAACAGCCGACATTGAAGTAATAGCCGCCGCCGCGGGTCAGGTACTTGAACTGCCAGCCGGTATCGTCCTCGCCATAGTCGAGGCGGAAGCCGGCCCGTTCCAGCCCGGCGAGCAGGTCCCGGTCCAGTTCCCGCGATCTCGCGGTGAAGGTCTGGTGCGAGGCGCGGGCCAGGGCGAGCGGCGTGCTCGCGACGATCAGGTCGCAGTCCTCCAGCGGCGGACCCTCGGAATAGAGAGCATAGGGAAGCTGGGCGCTCGGCTCGATATTGACCACCATGGTCGGATTGCGCTGGACCATGGTGACGCGTGCGCCGCTGGAATGAAGATCCTGGGCGATGTCGTGGCCGCTGTTGCCGGTGCCGATGACGATGGCGTCCCGGCCCGCGAAGTCCTCCCCGTCGCGGTACTCGGCGGAGTGCATCACGGGACCATGGAAGTTCTCCAGCGACGGGATCTCCGGACGGCTGGGAATGCCGCTGACGCCGGTGGCCATGACGACGTGACGCGGGTTCATCGTCCTGAGCGAGCCGTCCTCGCGGCGGAGCGAAACCGTCCACCGGCCCGCTGCCTCGTCCCATTCGCCCCCCTCGAACTCGGTGCCGGTCCAGACATTGAGCTCCATTGCCTCGGCATAGGCCTCGAACCAGCCCGCCAGCTTGTCCTTGGGGATATAGGTCGGCCAGTTGGGCGGAAACGGCATGTAGGGCAGGTGATTGACCTGCACCTGGTTGTGCAGGGTCAGGGCGTGGTAGCGCTTGCGCCAGTTGTCGCCGACGCGCCAGTGCCGCTCGACCACCAGCGTGTCCACGCCAAGCTGGCCGAGGCGGGCCGCGATGGCGAGGCCGGCCTGGCCCGCGCCGACGACGATCGCCACCGGATCGTGCTCCGCATAGGCCGCTTCCGCCTGCCGCTGATCCAGCCAGTTCGGACCCCGGAAATCGCGGGAATGCGACTGGCCGGTGGGCCGGTTGCTGCCCAGCCTCTCCTCATGCCCCTTCAATTCGTCGAGTGCAGTGAGCAGGGTCCAGGCCCTGGGTTCGCCATCCGCGCCGGCGCGCAGCCGCAGAATGCCGCTGCCTCGGCCGAGCCGGGTCTCGAAATCGAAAAAAGCTTCGACGCACTCCGCGCCGGCGCGCTGCACCGTCCGCGGCGCAGTCCGGTCACGCGCGGCCCGGAAGCCCGAGGGTCCGGTCCCGGCGGCATGATGCGCCAGCGCGCTGGCGACTTCGGCGCGGCCACTGACCGTTCCGATCGTCCAGGTCAGCGCCACCACGTCGCGCCAATGGCAGTCCTCGGCGAACAGCGGCGCGAGCGCCGCCGCCTCGCCCGAGGCCAGCGCTCGCCCGAAACGGCCGAGCCATTCGTCGATCGCATCCGTCTGCCGCGCGGGCGCCGTGTCGGCCATGCCATTTCTCCAGAACGTCTCCGTACAAGCCTAGGGAACTTGCGCCGGCCGACGCAACTCGTTGCACGCCGGCGTGGCATGCGTGGCCATTTCGTGGGCAGTGCCGGGTCCCCGATGGCCGCGCAGGGGTGGCCCCGCGCTGGTGCGGGTCTTGCAGCCGGCACGGACGGAAAATCCGGCAAGGGAAGGATCGGGAATGAACAAGCCGCCGACGGATGCGGGAACGGCAAGGCGCCGGCTTGGCGCGGGGGACAGCTATCACTGGCGCGTCGACGAGACTGTCGTCGACATGGCAATGCCGCTCCCCGAGCCGCGCCGCGCCGCCATCGCCGCCGAGCCGCAGTCGGTGGTCTGCGACCTGAACCGCACCGCGCTGGTGGTCATCGACATGCAGAACGACTTCTGCGCGCCGGGCGGCTGGGTCGACCATCTCGGGCAGGATTTCACACCGGACAGGCGCCCCATCGAGCCTCTGAACACGCTGATCCCGCCCCTCCGCGAAGCCGGGGTGCCGATCATCTGGGTCAACTGGGGCAACCGGGCGGACCTGGCCAACATGCCGCCGAACCAGATCCACCTCTACAAGCCCGACGGCGGCGGCATCGGCCTGGGCGAGCCCCTGCCCGGCAGCGGCGCGCCTGTACTGCAGAAGGACAGCTGGGCCGCCGCCATCGTCGACGAACTCGACACCGATCCGGGCGACATCTTCGTCGACAAGCACCGCATCAGCGGCTTCTGGGATACGCCGCTGGACAGCATCCTGCGCAATCTGGGCACGCGGACCATCCTGTTCGCCGGGGTCAACACCGACCAGTGCGTGCTGCATTCGCTGACCGACGCCAACTTCCTGGGCTATGGCTGCATCCTGCTGGAGGACTGCTGCGCCACCACCTCCCCGGAATTCTGCACCGAGGCCACGGTCTGGAACGTCAGGAAATGCTTCGGCTTCGTCAGCGATTCCACGCACGTCCTGGCGGCCCTGCGCGAGATGAAGGACTGAGAACCCCGGCGCCCGCCGCGAAAGAGGCTGGCGCCGGCGCGCGCCGTTGCGCATCCTCGCCGGGCATCGGAATCGGGAACGGGTGGCGCGCGTGGCAAGGACGGCCGCCGGCAGACCGCCCGGGCGCGGCGGCGGCCGCATGACCCGGGTCGAACTGCTGACACAGAAACTCGCCGAGGACATCCTCGACGGCCGGCTGAAGCCTGGCGCGAAGCTGGACGAACAGGGTCTGGCCGACCGCTTCGGCGTCTCCCGCACACCGGTCCGGGAAGCCATCGGTCAGCTGGTCGCCATGGGCATGCTGGAAAAGCGCCCCCATGTCGGCGCTGTCGTCCGCCAGGTCACGGCCGAGCGCCTGAGCCAGATGTTCGAGGTCATGGCCGAGCTGGAAGCCGCCTGCGCGCGCCTGGCGGCCGAACGGATGACGGCCGCCGAGCTCGGCGAACTGCTGGCGCTGCACGAGGAGACCCGCATCGCCGTGGAGGACGGGGACCACGAGGCCTACGAGGTGCTCAACCGCCGTTTTCACAATGCGATCTACAGCGGCACCCACAACGACATGCTGGTGGACACGACCCTGGAGGCCCGCCGCCGGGTGGCGCCCTATCGCCGCGCCCAGTTCTCGGTGGCCGGCCGCGTGGCGGCCTCCTACGACGAGCATGGCGATGTCGTCGCCGGCATCCGGCGGCGCGACGGCGAACGGGCCTATCAGGCCATGCGCGCGCACATCCGGACCGTGAAGGACGCCTCCATGAACTATGTCGCGCAGACGCTCAATCTCGATACGGACAGATCCTGAAATATTACGTAACATCAATATATTAAATAATATTGCATACAAAATGCCGAATTCTCCGACACTCTGCGCCCGAATTGTGCAGCGCACATATTTTCGCCACCGGCCAGGCCCGATCTCCGCAACCGATTGAATTCATTTGAATGTTTCCAATCCCCTCCGACCGGTCGCGCCGAGAGGCTGCCCCCGCACTGCCGAAGGAACGGGCGCAAGCATTCGATAATTGCATGCAATATTTTATACACCCTTGTTTTTACATATAACTTTTTCTGGCCTGTTGCTTGCTAGTTCCGTCTCAGGGTCGCGGCGTCCGCCGCGGAGACAGGGAGCAGAACAATGGACAGGCGCAACTTTCTCAAGCTGACGGCATTCGGAGCGGGTGCGGTAGCGGTGCCGATGCTGGCGCCCTTCGGCGCGCCGCGGGCGGCGGGCCGCGCGGACACGCTGCTGGTCGTCGTCGGCAGCACCGTCAACAGCATGGACATCCACCGCGCGGGCACCAACCGACCAAGCTACGCCATCGCGGTCAACCTGTACGACCGCCTGGTCGGCTTCGGAACCAAGACGCTGGCCGACGGCACGGAGATGTACGACTACCAGAACCTCACGCCGGAACTGGCCGAAAGCTGGGCGTTCGCGGCGGACGGCAATTCGGTGACCTTCAAGCTCAAGCCGGACGCAATCTTCTGGGACGGCTCGCCGGTGACGGCCGAGGACGTGAAATGGTCGTTCGACCGGGCCGTTTCGGTCGGCGGCTTCCCGACCACGCAGATGCGCGCGGGTTCGCTGGAGAAGCCCGAGCAGTTCACGGCGGTCGACGAAAAGACCTTCCGCATCGATTTCCTGCGTCCCTCCAAGCTGACCATGCCCGATCTGGCGGTGCCGGTGCCGATCATCATCAACTCGAAGGTGGCGAAGGCCCACGCCACCCAGGACGATCCCTGGGCGACCGAGTACCTGCACCGCAATCCCGCCGGCAGCGGCGCCTTCATGCTGGAGCGCTGGGATCCGGGCCAGCAGGTGGTCTACAAGCGCTTCGACGACTGGAAATGCGGTCCCCTGCCCGGCGTCGAGCGGGTCATCATGCGCGAGATTCCCTCGTCCTCGACCCGCCGGGCGCTGCTGGAGCGCGGCGACGCGGACATCTCGCTGGACCTGCCGCCGAAGGACTTCGCCGAACTCAAGGCCTCGGGCAAGTACACGGTGGCCGCGGCGCCGATCGAGAATTCGATGATCGCCATCGGCCTCGACACCACCTACGGCCCCTTCCAGGACAAGCGGGTGCGCCAGGCCGTGGCCTATGCCATTCCCTATGAGCAGATATTCAAGCAGGCGGCCTTCGAGCGCGGCATTCCCATGTGGGGCGGCGCATCCTTCGAGCCGGCCGATATCAGCTGGCCGCAGCCCTTCCCCTACTCGACCGACTACGACAAGGCGAAGGCCCTGCTGGCGGAGGCCGGATACGCGGACGGTTTCGAGGTGCCCTTCGCCTTCAACCTGGGCTTCGCCCAGTGGTCCGAACCGATGGCGCTGCTGGTTCAGGAAGGGCTCGGCAAGGTGGGCATCCGTACCGCGGTCGAGAAGGTGCCGGGCGCCAACTGGCGCACCCAGGTGCTGATCGAGAAGAAGTGGCCGATGCACATCAAGAACTTCGGCGGCTGGCTCAACTACCCCGACTACTACGCCTACTGGGTCTACCAGGACGGCAGGCTGTTCAACTCCATGAAGTACCGCAACGAGACAGTCGAGACGGTGACCGAAGAGGCCCTGCATCTGCCGGTGGAGCACCCGGACTACGCGCCGAAGATCAAGCAGCTCATCGCCACTTTCTTCGACGAGGTACCGCTGATCCCCGTCTTCCAGCCCTATCTGGACGTGGCGATGCAGTCGAACGTCTCGGGCTACAAGTTCTACTTCCACCGCCAGCTCGACGCGCGCTGGCTGAGCAAGGCCTGAGGGGGCGCGGCGCGTGGCCCGGCGCTCCACCGTTGCGCTGATCGGGGGACGGCTGCTGCAGGCCGTCCCCTCGATCGCCGGCGTCATCGTCGTCACCTTCATCCTGACCCGGGCGTTGCCCGGCGATCCGGCGGTCTACTTCGCCGGACCGGCGGCCGACGCCCAGTCAATCGAGCAGGTGCGGCAGGCCCTGGGCCTCGACCGCAGCCTTCCCGAACAGTTCCTGATCTATCTGGGCGACCTGTTCACCGGCGACCTCGGCCAGTCGATCAGCACCGGCCGCCCGGTTGTCGAGGAACTGATCCGGCGCATGCCGGCCTCGCTGGAACTGACCTTCCTGGCGCTGCTGTTCTCGCTGTCGGTGGCGCTGCCGCTCGGCATCCTGGCGGCCACGCGCCCCAACAGCTGGATCGACCATCTCTGCCGCGTGATCGTCACCGCCGGCGTCTCGTTGCCCGTGTTCTTCACCGGGCTGTTCCTAGTCTATGTCTTCTACTTCATCCTCGGCATCGCGCCCTCGCCGCTGGGGCGGATCGACATCTTCTATCTCGACCCGCCGCACGTGACGGGCTTCTTCACCATCGATTCCCTGCTGGCGGGCGACATCGACACCTTCGGCGCGGCGCTGGCGCAGCTCGTCCTGCCGGCGATCACGCTCGGCCTCTTCACCCTGGCGCCGCTGGCGCGCATGACCCGCGGCGCGATGCTGGCCGTGCTGTCGAGCGATTTCATCCGCACGGCCCGGGCCTCCGGCCTGTCGCGGCCGACCGTGCTCTACACCTACGCACTCCGCAACGCGATGCTGCCGATCCTGACCACGCTCGGCATGGTCTTCTCGTTCATGCTCGGCTCCAACGTGCTGGTGGAAAAGGTCTTCGCCTGGCCCGGCATCGGCTCCTTCGCCATCGAGGCGCTGATCGTCTCCGACTACGCCGCGGTTCAGGGCTTCGTGCTCGCCATGGCCTTCCTGTACGTCGCCCTGAACCTGGTGATCGACATTCTCTACACCGTCGTCGATCCCCGCATCGGACTGGAGGGCTGAGCCATGCGGGAGTTCCTGAAACACCTGCGCTACATCCTGACCGAGAACCCGGTCACGCTGGTCGCCGGATCGATCTTCGCGCTGCTGGTCCTGTTCGCACTGTTCGGGCCCTGGATCGCGCCCTACGACCCGCTGGCAAGCTCCGCGAACGCGCTGCAGCCGCCCAGCGCCCGCCACTGGTTCGGCACCGACCAGCTGGGCCGCGACGTGCTCAGCCGGGTCATCGTCGCCACGCGGCTGGACCTGACCATCGCCGTCGTGGCGGTCGCGCTCTCCTTCATGGCGGGCAGCGTGCTGGGTTCGGCGGCCGGCTATTACGGCGGCTGGATCGACCGGGTCGTGGGCCGCCTGACCGACACGATCATGGCCTTTCCCCTGTTCGTGCTGGCCATGGGTATCGTCGCGGCGCTGGGCAACAGTGTCGAGAACATCATCTACGCCACCGCGATCATCAACTTTCCCTTCTACGCCCGCGTGGCGCGCGCCGAGGTCAACGTCCGCCGGGAAGCGGGCTTCGTCCTGGCGGCGCGGCTGGCGGGCAATTCCGACGTCCGCCTGCTGGCGACGCAGATCTACCCCAACGTGCTGCCGCCCATGATGGTGCAGGTCTCGCTCAACATGGGCTGGGCGATCCTCAATGCCGCCGGTCTTTCCTTCATCGGTCTGGGCGTCCGCCCGCCGACCCCGGAATGGGGGATCATGGTGGCCGAGGGCGCCGGCTACATCGTCTCCGGCGAGTGGTGGCTCGCGCTGTTCCCCGGCGCGGCGCTGATGATCGCCGTGTTCTGCTTCAACCTGCTGGGCGACGGTCTGCGCGACCTGATCGACCCGCGCCGGCGCACCTGAGGAGGCGGCCATGACCGAACCGAAGGATCCCGTCCCCATCCTCTCCGTGGAGGGCCTGAGCGTCGACTTCAAGACCCGGGGTGGCGTGGTCCACGCCGTGCGCGGCGTCGATTTCGAGCTGTTCCGGGGTGAGACCCTGGGCGTCGTCGGCGAGAGCGGCTCCGGCAAGTCCGTCACCGCCTTCAACATCATGGGCATCCTGGAGGCTTCGGGTCGGGTGGCGGCAGGGCACGTCCGCTTCCGCGGCCTGGACCTGACCACCGCGTCGGAGCGGGCGCTGCGCGAGATCAGGGGCCGGGAGGCCTCCATGATCTTCCAGAATCCCCGCGTCGCACTGAACCCCATCCGCACCGTCGGCGACCAGATCGAGGACGTGCTGCGCCGGCACACGACGATCCATTCCCTCGACCTGAAGAAGAAGGCCATCGAGGCGCTGGATGCCGTCCGCATCCGCAACCCGGAACTGCGTTACTCGGCCTATCCCTTCGAGCTGTCGGGCGGCATGTGCCAGCGCGTCATGATCGCCCTGGCGCTGGCCTGCGACCCGCAACTGCTGATCGCGGACGAGCCGACCACCGGCCTGGACGTCACCACCCAGAAGACGATCATGGACCTGATCCGCGACCTGGGACGGGAGCGCAACCTGGCCACCGTGCTGATCACCCACGATCTGGGACTGGCGAGCCAGTACTGCCAGCGGCTCGTGGTGATGAAATCCGGCGAGGTCGTGGAAGCGGCCGCCACGCTGGAGCTGTTCGCCAATCCGCAGCACCCCTATACGCGGAAACTCATCAAGGCGACGCCGCGCCTCGACAGCCGCCTCGAGGATCTCTCGGACGAGCCGGCCGCCAGCCGTCCGAGTCCGGTCGCCGCGCCGCCTGCCGCCGACGGGCCGCCGCTGCTGGCCGTGGAGAATCTGGTCAAGGAATTCAGCGCCGCGTCCGGCGACGGCTGGTGGCGGCGGCTCGCCGGCCGGGCGACGGACGAAACACCGCCCTTCCGCGCCGTCGATGATGTCAGTTTCGAGGTCTGCGCCGGCGAAAGCGTCGGTCTGGTCGGCGAATCCGGCTGCGGCAAGTCCACGACCTCCAACATGATCACGCGCCTGATGGACCCGACCGCGGGCCGCATCCTGTTCGAAGGCCACGACCTGGCGGCGATTCCGTCGGCGGACTTCGCGCTCAGGCCGGAACGGCGGCTGATCCAGATGGTCTTCCAGGATCCGACGGAGAGCCTCAACCCGCGCTTCAACGCGCGCAGCTGCATCGCCGATCCGCTGATGCGCCTCGACGGCATGCGCAACGCCGCCGAACGGGAGGCACGGATCGTCGAACTGGCCGGCATGGTGGGCCTGCCCGAAGATCTGCTCGGGCGCTTCCCGCACCAGCTCTCGGGCGGCCAGAAGGCCCGCGTCGGCATCGCCCGCGCCATCGCCGTCGCGCCGAAGCTGCTGATTCTGGACGAACCGACTTCTGCGCTCGACGTGTCGGTGCAGGCGATCGTGCTCAAGCTGCTGGCGGACCTGAAGCGCCGCCTGGGCATGAGCTATCTGTTCGTCAGCCACGACCTGAACGTCGTGCGCCTGCTCTGCGACCGGGTGATCGTCATGAACGCCGGCCGGATCGTCGAGCAGGGTCCGGCGGAAGAAATCCTGTCAAACCCGAAGGACGACTATACCCGCGCCCTGATCGAGGCCGTGCCGCACCTGGAGATGGACAGCGCCGCGGCGAAGGCCCGGCTGGCGGAGGAAGTATCTTGAACGTGCTGGCCGATGAAATGCTGACCATCGAGGCGCTGCGCCGCGCCCTGCTGGCGGGTGAAATCCGGCCCAGCGAGATCGCCGCCGAAGTCGCGCGCCGTTGCGACGACGCCGACCCGGCCATCTGGATCAACCGACCGTCGGCGGACGCTCTCATGGCCGAGGCCCGGCGGCTCGACGGGCTCGATCCAGCGACGCACCCCCTGCTCGGCATCCCCTTCGCGGCAAAGGACAATATTGACGTGGCCGGCCTGCCGACTACGGCCGGCTGCGCCGCTTTCGAATACGCGCCCGCGCACGACGCGGAAGTGGTCCGGCGGCTGCGCGAGGCGGGTGCGCTGGTCGTCGGCAAGACCAATCTGGACCAGTTCGCCACCGGCCTCGTCGGCGTGCGCTCGCCCTATGGCGTGCCCGGCAACAGTTTCGATCCGGCCTTCGTGCCCGGCGGCTCCAGTTCCGGTTCCGCGGTGGCCGTGGCGAAGGGTCTCTGCGCCTTCTCGCTGGGCACGGACACGGCGGGTTCGGGCCGCGTGCCGGCAGCCTTCAACAACCTCGTGGGCTGGAAGCCGAGCAAGGGCCTGCTTTCGACCACGGGACTGGTGCCGGCCTGTCGCTCGCTCGACTGCACCTCCGTCTTCGCACTGACCGCGGCGGATGCCGCGGCGGTCGCCGGCGTCGTGACAGCCTATGACGATGCGGACCCGTTCTCCCGCGCCATGCCGAAGGACATCACGGGCCCGTCCGACTGGCGCGGCGCCCGCTTCGGCGTGCCCCTGGCAGCCAATCTCGACTTCTTCGGCGACAGGGACTGCGAAAAGCTGTTCCACGAGGCCGTCGCCGCCGCGGAACGGCTCGGTGGCGAGCCGGTCACAATTGACATCACGCCCTTCCTCGACGCAGCGCGCCTGCTCTACGAAGGACCATGGGTGGCCGAACGCTATATCGCGGTCCAGGAGCTGATCGAGCGCGATCCCGACGCCCTGCACCCGGTCACGCGGGAGATCACGCTCGGCGGCCGCGACCCGAAGGCGACCGATCTGTTCCGCGCGGAGTATCGCCTCGCCGAACTGCGCCGCGCCGCCGACGACATCCTCGCCGGGCTCGATCTGATGCTGCTGCCGACCGCGGCCACCATCTACCGCATCGCCGAGGTCGAGGCCGACCCGATCCGTCTGAATTCCAATCTCGGACGCTATACCAATTTCATGAACCTGCTCGATCTCGCGGGGGTAGCCGTGCCGGCGGGATTCCGGCCCGACGGCATGCCGTTCGGGGTGACACTGGCCGCACCGGCCTTCCATGACCGCCGCCTGCTGGCGCTGGCTGGCGCGCTGCATGAGGAGACCTCCCCTTTCGTCGGAGCCATGCGGTCGCCGCTCACCGCCGCGCCTCCGAAACACGACAGCGAAACGGACGTGCTCGAGATCGCCGTCTGCGGCGCACACATGTCCGGCCTGCCGCTCAACGGCGAGCTGAGGGAGCTAGGCGCAACGCTGGTCGGTCAGGCCAGGACCGCCGAGAAGTACCGCTTCTACGCTCTCGCGGGACCCGAGCCGGCCCGGCCCGGACTCGTCCGCGTCCCGCAAGGCGGCGGCGCGGTGGAAGTGGAAATCTGGCGGCTGCCCGCGCACGCGGTCGGCGCCCTGCTGGCGGCGATCCCCGCCCCGCTCGGCCTGGGGTCCATCGCCCTGGCGGACGGCACAACGGTGAAGGGCTTTCTCTGCGAGGCCGCGGCGACCGGAGACGCGCGCGACATTACCGCCTTCGGAAGCTGGCGGCGCTATCTCGACGCGCGGCACACAGGGAGCGCCGAACTTGCCGAAACCGCTGATTGAGGCCCGGCCGGGCGCTATCGAAATCGACCCGGCGCGCACGGCGCTGATCATCATCGACATGCAGCGGGATTTCCTTGAGCCTGGTGGTTTCGGCGAAACGCTGGGCAATGACGTCGGGCTGCTGGCCGCCGCCATCGGTCCGTGTGCGCGCGTGCTGGAGGCGGCGCGGCGAACCGGCCTGGCGGTCATCCACACCCGCGAAGGTCACCGCCCCGATCTCAGCGATGCGCCGCCGGCCAAGATCGAGCGCGGCGCGCCCGCCATGCGGATCGGCGACCGCGGTCCCATGGGCCGCATCCTGGTGCGCGGCGAGCCAGGTCACCAGATCGTATCCGCGCTCGCGCCCGCACCGGGAGAGCCGGTGGTCGACAAGCCCGGCAAGGGCGCTTTCTACCAGACCGATCTGGAACTGATGCTGCAGAACCGCGGCATCGAATCGCTGCTGGTCTGCGGCGTGACCACCGAGGTCTGCGTCCACACCACCGTACGCGAAGCCAACGACCGGGGATTCCGCTGTATCGTCGTCGGCGACGCCTGCGGCTCCTATTTTCCGGAGTTCCACGAGGTTGGACTCAGAATGATCGCCGCGCAGGGCGGGATCTTCGGCTGGGTCACCGACGCCGCCGCCGTGGTTCGGGCGCTCGAGGCGATGGAGACGAATTGATGGCCAAAGCGTTCGACGCCGAAACCCACATGCGCGCCATGGCGGCCACACTGGACCTCGGGATAACACCCGCTCAGGAAGCCGGCGTCCGGCAGTTTCTGGAACTCGCCGCGCGGATGAACGCGTTGCTGGAAGCCGCGCCTTTACCTGCCGACAGCCTGGAACTCGCGCCGGTCTTCACCCCACCGGAGCGGGGCGCGTGACGCTGCCGCCCTACATGACCGCGGCGGCCATCGCCGGCGGCGTCGCGGCGGGCGAGATGAGCGCGGTCGAGGTCGTGCGCGGACACCTGGAGCGGATCGAACGGCTCAACCCGTTGCTGAACGCCTATACCGACATCACCGCGCGCAGAGCGCTTCGCCAGGCCGCGGAGATCGACCGGAGACGTACGGCTGGCCAGGCCGTCGGCCCGCTCGCCGGCGTCCCCTTTGCAGTCAAGAACCTGTTCGACGTCGAGGGACTGACGACCCGCGCGGGTTCGAAGATCAACCGTGAGAACCCGCCCGCGGGCGCCGACGCAGAACTCGTCCGCCGTCTCGAAGCCGCCGGCGCCGTGCTGCTGGGCGCGCTCAACATGGGCGAATACGCCTACGACTTCACCGGCGAGAACGCCCATCACGGCGCCTGCCGCAATCCCCACGACGCGGACCGGATGTCCGGCGGCTCCAGCTCCGGCAGCGGTGCGGCGACGGCGGCCGGGCTGGCGCCGCTCAGTCTCGGCTCCGACACCAACGGCTCGATCCGCGTGCCCGCGTCCCTCTGCGGTATCTTCGGACTGAAACCGACCTACGGCCGGCTGACGCGCCACGGCACCTTCCCCTTCGTCGATAGTCTCGACCATCTGGGGCCGTTCGCCCGTTCGGTCGGCGATCTCGCGCTGGCCTACGACGCCATGCAGGGCCCGGACCCGCGCGATCCGGTCGTGGCCGGCCGCCCGGCCGAGCCCATCACGGCCACACTCGGCCACGGCATCGAGGGTCTGCGCATCGCGATCGCCGGCGGCTGGTTCGACACCGGCGGCCTGCCCGACGCCGCGGCGGCGGTTGAAGCCGCGGCAAACGGGCTCGGCGCGGACCGGACTGTCGAAGTGCCGGGCGCTGAAGCGGGCCGAGCCGCCGCCTTCATCATCACCAATGCGGAGAGCGCGGCCCTTCACCTGAACCGGCTGCGCCAACGCCCCGACGATTTCGACCCCGACACGCGCGACCGCTTTCTCGCCGGCGCGATGCTGCCGGCCGGCTGGCTGGTGCGGGCGCAGCAGGTGCGGCGCTGGTACCTGGAGCAGGTCATGGCGCTGTTCCGCGACGTCGATCTTCTGATTGCGCCGTCGACACCCTTCAGCGCGCCCCTGATCGGCCAGAAGACCATGGAACTGCGCGGCGAGGAACTGTCGGTCCGGCCCAATCTGGGGCTGTTCACGCAGCCGATCTCCTGCATCGGACTGCCGGTCGCCGCGACGCCCATCGAGTGCGGCACCGCCATGCCCATCGGTGTGCAGATCATCGCCCCGCCCTGGCGCGAGGATCTGGCGTTGCGCGCCGCACGGCATCTGGAACGCGAGGGCGTCGCCGCCGCCCGCACGCCGAAGCTCTGAACGGCTACTTCCAGTACGGCTGGGCCAGGGTCCGGGGCGCGCTCTGCCGACCCACCAGACCGGAGACGGCGATGAAGGCCAGCAGGTAGGGCATCATGATCAGCAGCGCGTTGGGCGCGTCGATGCCCAGCGCGGGCAGCTGGAACTGCAGCGCCGTCGCCGCGCCGAAGACCAGGCACGCCACGATGGTCTGACCCAGCTTCCAGTTGCCGAAGATCACCGCCGCGATGGCGAGATAGCCCGCGCCGCGCGTCATCCCCTCGGTGAAGGTGTGGATATCGCCGATGGAGAGGAAGATGCCGCCCAGCGCGGCCAGCAGGCCGGTCGCCATGATGACGCCATAGCGGATCAGCGTGACCGAAAGCCCCGAATGAGCGACCGTCCGTGGCGCGGCGCCGGCGGCCTTGATGGCCACCCCCAGCCCCGTGCGGGCGAGCAGATACCAGACCGCGACGGCGACCGGGATCACCAGATAGACCAGCCAGACCTGTTCGAAGATCGTCTGCCCGATCACCGGGATGTCGCTCAGGACCGGCGGGTTCCACTTGTCGAAGCCCGGGATGACCTCCCGCGAGCGCGCGCCGAACAGCTCGCGGTAGCCCAGCGTCGTCGCGCCGAGCACGAAAATGTTGATGCCCAGGCCGGTGACGATCTGGTTGGCGCGGAGCGTGTTGGTCAGGAACGCCTGTAGCAGCGACAGCGGAATGACCGCGACCAGCCCGCAGACCAGCCCGACGACAGGGCTGCCCGAGAGCGACGCGCCCGCAGCGGCGGCGAAGGCGCCGGTCAGCATCATGCCTTCGACCGACATGTTGAGGACGCCGGCCTTCTCGCTCAACAGTTCGCCGATCGCGGCCAGAAGGAGCGGCGTGGCGAGCCGGATGGTGGAGGCCACGAAGACCGCCAGCAGTTCCTCGTTCATCGGCTCGCTCTCCTGTCCATCCAGTAGGCCGCGCCGGCGATCGAGATCACGATCAGGCCCTGTACGATCTGCACCAGCGCCGTCGGCACGCCGGCCGCCATTTCCATGGTGATGCCGCCCGAGCGCAGGAAGCCGAACAGCAACGCGCCGGCGATGACGCCGGAAATCCGGCCCCGGGCCAGCAGGCCGACAACGAGGCCGTCGAAACCGTAGCCCGACGAAAAACCGGTCTTCAGCGAGTGCTGTTCGCCCAGCAGCATGATCGCGCCGGCCAACCCGCCCAGCGCGCCCGCGATGAACAGGGCCAGCACGGTCATGCGCTCGACCGGTATGCCCGCGCGGGCGGCGGCGGTCGGATTGAGCCCGACAAAGCGGAGACGGAAGCCGAACACGGAGCGCGCCAGCAGGACCGCCGCGACGACGGCGAGGATCAGTGCGATCACGACGCCGACGGTGACCGGCGCGGCGTAGGAGCCCGTCAGCAGCGGCACCATGGTCGAAGCCGGCACCGTCGCCGATTCCGGCAGGGTCGCGGCGCTGGTCATGGGCTGGCGCAGCAGGTCCGTCGACTGGACGCACCAGTAGACGATCCAGATGGCGATGAAGGAGAGCAGCAGGGTCGAGATGACCTCATTGGTGCCGGCCCTGACCTTCAGCACGCCCGCCAGCCCGCCCCAGAGGCCGCCGGCCAGCGAAGCGGCCAGCACGGGCAGGATGACGGCCAGGCCCAACGGCAGGCCCGCGACCCCGCCATGCACGGCGACCGCCGTCGCCACGATGCCGCCGACGGCGATCTGTCCCTCGCCCCCGACATTGGTCAGGCCCGCGCGCGCGGCGATGACGAAACCGATGCCGACCAGGGCGTAGACCGTCGCGCGGTTGAGCGAGACCGAGATGGCGTAGGCCGAACCGAAGGCGCCCTGGCTGAAGGCGGAGATCGCCTGACCCAGCGACGCCCCCGTGGCGACGATCAGCAGGAGCCCCACGGCGAAAGCAGCGAGAACCGCCAGCACGGGGATGGCCGCCGGCGCACCCAGGATCCGGCCCGAGGCGGCGAGCGCGGCGTTCATGCGCCCTGCCCCGCCATCATGGCGCCGATGGCGTCCTTCTCGGACGGATCGGCGGGTCGTTCGTTGACGATACGGCCGCGGTACATCACCAGCACCCGGTCGGCCACGGCCAGGATCTCGTCCAGTTCCGAGGAGATCAGGAGCACGCCCGCGCCCTTCTCGCAGGCGGCGCGAATCAGGCCGTAGACCGCTTCCACCGCGCCGACGTCGAGGCCGCGGGTCGGCTGCGCGGCCAGCATGAATTTCAGTCCCGGCATGGTCAGTTCCCGCGCCAGCACCGCCTTCTGCTGATTGCCGCCCGAGAGGCTGCCGAAGCGGACGTCGGGCCCGGCGGCGCGCACGTCGAAGCGCTCGATCAGATCGGCGGCTTCCGCACGGACCGAACGCCGGTCGATCAGCCCGAAGCGCGTGTGTGCGCCCATCCTGTTGTTCAGCATGGTCTCGGCGAGGCTCATGTCGTCCGCGGCGGCGACGAGGTGGCGGTCCTCGGGCACGATGCCGACACCGGCGGCCGTGATCCGGGACGGCGTGGCTCTTGTCAGCTCACTGTCGCCTGCGAACCAGCGCCCCGCGCTCGGATGCGCCAGACCGGCGAGGATACTGCCCAGTTCGCTCTGGCCGTTGCCTTCGACGCCGGCGACGCCGACGATCTCGCCCGGCCGCACCGTGAGCGTCACATTGTCGAGCCGTTGCGCGCCGCCGGCGTCCCTGAAGGAGACGCCATCGACCTGCAGGGCGAGCCCCCCGGCGTCCGACATCCTGCGGCGAGCCCTGGGCGCGGCCGTATCGCCGCCCATGCCCAGGGTCGACATCATCGAGGCGTCCAGGCTTCCGGCGTCGCGGCGGATCATCGCCTTCACCAGCCGGTCGATCTCGCCGGACGGGTTATCGGAGGTCGTCGCGATATGTCCCGCGCGCAGCACCGAGACCCGGCTGGCCACCTGCTTGATCTCCGCCAGCTTGTGCGTGACCAGCACGACCGCCGTGCCTTCGGCGGCGACCCGGCGGCAGGTTTCGATCAGCGCGGCGATCTCGTCGGGTAGCAGGACGGCGGTAGGTTCGTCCAGGATCAGCAGCCGGGGCTCGCGCATCAGGCATTTCACGATCTCGACACGCTGGCGCTCCCCAATCGACAGGTCGCCGACGATGCGGAACGGCTCGAGACTGAGACCGTAGAGCGCCGAGAGCTCGGCCAGCCGCGCGGCATAGGCGGCGCGGTCGACCCGGCCCAGCCCCCGGCCCAGTAGCAGGTTGTCCACCACCGAGAGCTCGTTCACCAGGCTGAAATGCTGGTGAACCATGGCGATGCCGTTCTCCAGCGCCTCGCGCGGTCCGGCCGGCGCATAGGGCGCGCCTTCGAAACGCATCTCCCCCGCCGTCGGCTGATGGACGCCGAAAATCAGATTGCAGAGCGTCGACTTGCCGGCGCCGTTTTCGCCCAGCAGGCAGTGGATCTCGCCGGCGCGGAATTCGATGTCGATATCGGCAAGCGCGTCGAAATCGCCGAAGCGCTTGCCGACGCCGCGCATCGCGAACCGGGCGTCTCCGGCCACGGCCACGGGGGCCGCCGCCGGAGACGCCGTCACGGTTCCCGCGTCGGGTGTCACCCTTCCAGAACCTTGATCCTGCCGGCCTGGATGTCGGCCTTGATCTGCTCCAGCTTCTCCATCATTTCAGCCGAGCTCTCGCAGACGGCGATGTCGGAAGCTTCCGGGCCCATGGCGAGGCCGAAGGGCTTGTAGCCGGGGGCCCATTCGCCCGCCATCAGCTCGTCGATGGCGTAGCGCACCTGGAAGCCGACGCCGGTGATCGAATAGGCGACATACAGAGGATCGGAGCCGCAGCGGTCGGTGTAGCTGCCGATGATGTGGGTGCTCTTCTCCCGGGCCGCCTGCTCCATGCCGCGCAGTCCGAGATTGAGGATGTGGTAGTGGACATCCGCACCCTGGGCGATGGCGGCCAGGGTCGCCTCCTTGGACTTGGCCACGTCGTCGAAGTCGCCGGTGTAGTTCTCGAAGTACTTGATGTCGGGGTTGATGTAGCGCGCGCCGTTGCCGAACTCGGCGCCGGCGTTGACGATGGAGGGGATCTCCATACCGCCGACATAGCTGACCGCGCCGTTGGTCGAGAGCATCGCCGCGGCGGCGCCGGCGACGAAGGCGATCTCGGCCTGCTTGACGTCGTAGCTGGCGATGTTGGCCGGGGCCTCGCCCTCGTTACCGCCGACGATGGAGAAGCTCGTGTCGGGGAAGCGCGGCGCGATCTTGTAGATCGCCGCCTGGGTCTGGCCGCCGACGCCGATCACCAGTTCGTTGCCGATGGCGAGCTGGGTGATGGCCTGCTCCATGTCGGCGTAGTTGATGTTCTCGATCATCTGGACTTCCAGCCTGTCGCCGTACTTTTCCTGTGCGGCGACGAGACCGTCATAACCGGACTCCATCCAGCCCTTGTCCGACTTCGATCCCGGAATGAGGATTCCGACCTTCTTCGCCTCATCGGCGAGCGCCGGCCCCGTGACCAGCATCGCGGCGGCGGCAGCCGCCATGAACATGCGTCGGGTGAAATTCATCTGATAGCTCCCTCTCAGGCCCTCGGGGCGCGCCTGGCGCCGGGCGGTACATCAACGCAGGAGCAAGACGCACGCCGGATATCAACTTATTGAAAACAATACATTTTTCGAAAATTCCGGCAAAAGGAGGGCCGGATTGCATACAATCTGCGCAGAAGCCAGACCACATCTGGCGAGAATTTCACCAGTGCCGGGAAAACGGGATCTGCCGCCGCGTTTGACAGCCCGTCACGTGGCCATCGATAGTCCCAGCCGCTATCGGGCGACAAATCGGGAGGCCGTTCATGCGCCTGTTCTCCGGACGCGGAATCGTGCGTGCACTGGCCGCGTGCCTGCTGGCGCTGGGTCTCGTGACCACGGTTCGCGCTGCCGAACCGGTCACGGTCTTCGCCGCGGCCAGCCTGCGGAACGCGATGGACGCGGCGATGGCGGCCTGGCGGGCAGAAGCCGGGCAGCCGGCGATCGCCGCCTATGCCGGCAGTTCCGCCCTCGCCCGTCAGATACAGCAAGGCGCCCCGGCCGACATATTCGTCTCCGCCAATCCAGACTGGATGGACGTGCTGGAACAGGATGGCCTGATCCGCGCCGGAACACGTGTCGATCTGCTGACCAACGCCATCGTCCTGATCGCCCATGGCCGCGAGGCCGGGCCGGTCGACGTGGGACCATCGCTCGATCTCCCCGCACTGCTGGGTGACGGGCGGCTGGCGATGGCGCTGGTCGAGGCGGTCCCCGCAGGCGTCTACGGCCGCGCCGCGCTGGAAAATCTCGGCTTGTGGGACAAGATTGAGGCCCGTGTCGTCCAGGCGCCGAACGTCCGCGCCGCCCTTGCACTGGTCGCCACCGGCGAAGCGCCATACGGCATCGTCTACCGCACCGATGCAGCCGCCAGCGACAACGTCTCGGTCGTCGGAACCTTCGCCGCCGGGACCCACCCGCCCATCGTCTATCCGGCGGCCGTGACGGCGGAGAGCGGCAATCGCCACGCCGCAGCCTTCCTCGCGTTCCTCAAGGGCCCGGCGGCACGCGCGATTTTCGAGCGACACGGTTTCGGCGTGATCAGGTAGAAGGAAGCCATGGACTGGCTTGGACCCGACGCCTGGCAGGCGGTGGCGCTTTCGATCAGGGTCGCCTTCTGGGCGACGCTGGCGAGCCTGCCGCTCGCGGTTGCGACGGCGCTGCTGCTGGCGCGGGGCCGGTTTCCCGGCCGCCAGATATTGAACGTCATCGTCCATCTGCCGCTGGTCATGCCGCCCGTGGTGACGGGCTATCTGCTGTTGCTGACCTTCGGCCGAAGGGGTGCGGTCGGCTCGTTCCTGGCCGAGCACTTCGACATCGTCTTCGCCTTCCGCTGGACCGGCGCAGCCCTGGCCGCCGCCGTCATGGGCTTCCCTCTGATGGTGCGGGCAATCCGCATCGCGGTGGAGGCGGTGGACCCGGGTCTGGAGCAGGCGGCCGGTACGCTGGGCGCCAACCGCTGCTGGGTCTTCCTCACCGTGACCCTGCCCATGATCCTGCCCGGCGTCATCGCCGGCGCGCTGCTCACCTTCGCCAAGGCGATGGGCGAGTTCGGCGCGACCATCACCTTCGTTTCCAGCATCCCCGGCGAGACGCAGACCATAGCCTCAGCCGTCTACACCTTCCTGCAAGTGCCGGGCGGCGAGCCGGCGGCGCTCCGGCTGGTCGTCGTCTCCATCGTCATCTCCATGGGCGCACTGCTGGTCTCCGAGACGCTGGCACAGCGCGCCACGCGGCGGGCGCAAGGCCAATGACCCTCTCGGTCGCGCTCCGCCATCGCTTCCCGGGCTTCGAGCTCGACGTCGCCTTCGAGGCGCCGGCGGGCGTGACGGCCCTGTTCGGGCGCTCCGGCGCCGGCAAGACCACCGTGGTCAACGCCGTCGCCGGCCTGCTCAGACCGCAGGCGGGAAGGGTCGCCGTCAATGGCTGGGAACTGTTCGACACCGAAAGCGGCCTCTGGCTGCCGCCGCACCGGCGCCGTGTCGGCTATGTCTTCCAAGACGGGCGGCTGTTCCCGCATCTCAGCGTGGCGCGGAACCTGCGCTACGGCCGCTGGTTCGCGGGCAGACGCGCAGAAGACGACAGGTTTGACGATATCGTCGACATGCTGGGGATCGAGCCGCTGCTGGCGCGGCGGCCGGGCGCCCTTTCGGGGGGCGAGAAGCAACGGGTGGCGATCGGAAGGGCGCTGCTGGCCGCGCCGCGCCTGCTGCTGATGGACGAGCCCCTGGCCTCCCTCGACGAGGCGCGCAAGGCCGAGATCCTGCCCTATCTGGAACGCCTGCGGGACCGCACCGAGGTTCCCGTTCTCTATGTCAGCCATTCGGTGCCGGAGGTGGCGCGGCTGGCGACGACGGTGGTCACCCTGCGCGACGGCCGGGTCGCCGCCGCCGGGCCAGCCGCCGCCGTCCTTTCGGAACCCGACAGCATCCCCGATCTGGGTGTGCGGGAGGCGGGCGCGATCATCCCCGCGACCGTCGTCGCCCATCACGCCGATGGACTGACCGAGTTCGAGGCGGCCGGCGGGCGGCTGCTGCTGCCGCGCATCGAGGCCGAGCCGGGGCGGCGCATCGCCGTCCGCATCCACGCCCAGGATGTGATCCTGTCTCGGACGCGGCCCGAAGGCCTGTCGGCGCTCAACATCCTCGCCGGCCGCGTCGCCGCGGTCCGCCGGGGCGAAGGTCCCGGGGTGATGGTGCAGCTCGACTGCGGCGGAGAGCGTCTGCTGGCGCGGCTGACGCGGCGTTCGGCCGAGACGCTTGAGCTTGCGCCCGGCGCCCCGTGCTATGCCATCCTGAAATCCGTCGCCGTCGCACGCGGCGACGTCTGGGCGCCCATGTCCGGCTGAGCGTTTATGGGAGAGGTAATCATGGCCGTGATCGAGGAGACCCGCCGCGACGGCGTTCTGGAGTTGCGCCTGAACCGGCCGGAACAGCTCAACGCCTTCAACGACGAGCTCTACAACGCCGCCGCCGGCGCGCTGCGGGCCGCCGCCGGAGACGGTTCGATCGCCTGCGTCCTGCTCACCGGCGCGGGCCGCGCCTTCTCCGCCGGCCAGGACCTGGCCGAACTGGCCGACGACCGCGACCACGAGAGCCGCATGAATGCGGGATTCCGTCCCTTCATATCGACGATCGAGTCCTTTCCGAAACCCCTGATCGCCGCGGTCAACGGCGTCGGCGTCGGCATCGGCCTGACTGTCCTGCCCCATTGCGACATCGTGCTGATGGCGGAAAGCGCGAAGCTGCGCGCGCCCTTCGTCAATCTGGGCGTCACCGCGGAGGCCGCGAGCAGCCTGATGCTGCCGGAGCGGCTGGGCTGGAACCGGGCGGCGGAGCTTCTGTTCACCGGCGGCTGGATGGACGCGCGGGAGGCCGTGGCAAGCGGCCTCGCCCTGCGCGCGCTGCCCGATCACGAACTGATGGACGCGGCGCGCGAACTGGCCGCGCGCATCGCCCGCATGCCCGTCGAGTCCCTGACAGCCACCAAGAAGCTGATGCTTGATGCCCGGATCGAGGCCGTGCGCAATGCGCGCCGGCGCGAGGAGGCCGCGTTCAGCCAGCTGATCGGCGGGCCGGTCAACCTGGAAGCCATCGCCGCCTTCGGCGAGGGCCGGCAGCCGGATTTCGCCGGCCTGCGGAAGCGCTGAAGGCAGCGCGACTCATTGCCGAATGCCCCGCCTGAGCAGGACATGCGAGAATCAACCCATCGATTGAGGAGGCAGCTCGATGAAGCGGAAACTCGGCTTCGCAGCCGCAACGGCAGCTCTGACATTGGCTTGTACAGGTGCCGCAATCGCCCAAGGCTACGGTCATGGCGACTGGGGCTGGGGCCACATGATCTTCGGCGGAATCATGATGGTGCTGTTCTGGGGTGGCGTGATCGCGCTGATCATCCTTCTCGTCCGCTGGCTCGGTTCCAGCCATGGCCAGTCGTTTACCGGCGGAAACGGTCAACGTTCGAGCGCGCGCCATATTCTGGACGAACGCTTCGCCCGCGGCGAGATAGACCGCGAGGAGTACGAGGAACGCCGCCGGGCGCTCGACCAGTAGGCTGAGGCGGACAATTTGGTGGCTGAGTTCCTGAACGGTCTCACCAGCTGGGAACGGATCGCCGTCGCGCTCGCCCTGGCGGTGGCGGCGCACATCTTCGTCCGTGCCGTCCGCATGCTCAGCGCACGCGCCATGACCAGCGGCGTGGCCCGACGTTCCACCAAGACGCGGACCCTGATCAGCCTGATCACCAGCAGCGCGGTCTTCGCCCTCTACTTCACCGCCTTCGGTTTCGTCCTGAACGAAATCGGCGTGCCGCTCTCGACCTACCTGGCCAGCGCCTCGATCATCGGCCTGGCCGTGGCCTTCGGCTCCCAGGGCATGGTCCAGGACGTAGTCAGCGGCGTCACCATCGTCTTCACCGACCTGTTCGACATCGGCGACGTCATCGAGGTCAGCGGCCAGGTGGGCATCGTAGAGCGCTTCGGGATGCGCTTCACGGTGCTGCGCAACCCGATGGGGGCCGAGGTCTTCGTGCCCAACCGCAGCATCCTGAACGTCACCACCTACCCCAGGGGCTATGTCCGCTGCTTCATCGACGTCACCCTGCCCGAAGACACCGAGAAGGGGGAACAACTGGCGCAGGAGGCGTCGCTGCTGTCTGATACGGCGCTCGAGCTCTATCCCGGCATCTTCCGGGCCCAGCCGGAAATCATGGCGCGCCAGACGACACGCACGGGCCGCAGTTTCGTGCGCATCAAGTTCCGCATCTGGCCGGGCCGCGGCGGACCTCTGGAGGGGCCATTCCGCCAGGAACTGCTGCAGATGGCGAAGCGCATAGATCCCGACTACGCCGACTGGATGATCGCCGTGAACTTCGAGGTCGAGAAATACCGGCCGCCGCCGCGGGGCTATCGCGTGCCGGGCGACTGATTTCCTCGGTCGCCCGACGCGGCCGATTGCACTCCGCCCGGCGAACCACCATGTCTCGCGCCGCGTTCACCACAGCGCGCCCGCCGTGCCGCGCCTTCCTCGAATGGTCCCCTTCATGAGCTTCCTCGAACTCGCCGCCGGTCTGGTTCTTCTCGTTCTGGGCGGCGACATGCTCGTCCGCGGCGCCGTCGGCCTCGCCCGCCGGCTCGGCGTCTCGCCCCTGCTCATCGGCCTCACCCTTGTCGGTTTCGGCACCTCCATGCCGGAACTCGTCACCAGCGTGGAGGCCGCCCTGGTCGGCTCGCCCGGTATCGCCGTCGGCAATGTCGTCGGCAGCAATATTGCCAACATCCTGCTGATCCTGGGTCTCGCCGCGCTGATCCGGCCCGTCCAGGCCAGCCTGAACTCGCTGCGCCGCGATGGCGTGGTCATGACCATCGCCGCCATCGCCTGCGCCGCCGTGGTGCTGTACGGGGAAATGAGCCGCCTGGTCGGCGTCGGTCTGATCGCCGGCCTCATCGTCTATCTGATCGTCGCCTATCGCGCCGAGCGCACCGTGCCCGGCCTTGCCGCCGAGGTGGACCTGCCGGCGCCGGCGCCGCTCCGGTCGGAGCGGTTATGGGTAGCCGGGCCGCTCTTCCTGGGCGGTCTGGCGCTGACGGTCTTCGGCGCGAAGATGCTGGTGGCCGCCGCCATCGACCTGGCGCAGCTGGCAGGCGTCTCCGAGGCGACGATCGGGCTCACCGTCGTCGCGGTCGGCACCTCGCTGCCCGAGCTGGTGACCTCCGTCGTCGCGGCCATCCGGCGTCAGGGCGACGTCGCGCTCGGTAACATCCTGGGCAGCAACATCTACAACATCTTCGGCATCCTGGGCGTCACCGCGATCCTGCAACCCATCGCCGTGCCCGAGGTGATCGCGGCGTTCGACATCTGGGCGATGCTCGCCGCGACCGTGGCGATGATGGTCATGGCGGTCACCGGACTCCGGGTGAACCGCTTCGAGGGCGGCGCGCTGCTGGCCGGCTACATGGCCTATATCGGACTGGTCGTGATCCAGACATAGGTCTGCGTCTCCCGCGCGGGCCCTCCCCGTCCTGACCGGTTTGCGGGACCCCCGGCCTGCGCTAGCCTCGCCTCAGGGGAGAAACCGGCTTCAAGGGGAGAAGAAGCATGTCGGCACTGGACCGGATCGATCCGGAATCGCGGGAGGGCCTGAAGGTCCTGCTTGAGGCGATGCCCGGCGGACTGAACGGCATTGCCGAGATCGGCGCACGGCGGCGGAAGCTGAGCGACACGATGCGGGAGATGACCGCCCACATCGAGCCGAACCCGAACGTCTCGATCGAGGACCGCACCATCCCCGGGCCCCAGGGCGCGCCGGACGTCGCGGTGCGCATCTACCGGCCCGTCGGGGCCGGGGGGCCGCTGCCCGCCGTCTGCTACATCCATGGCGGCGGCATGATCATGGGCGACCTCCAGATGGGCGAACTCTCGGCCATCCGCATGTGCGAGGTCAGCCAGGCGGTCTTCGTCTCGGTCGACTACCGGCTGGCGCCGGAGGATCCCTACCCGGCGGCGGTCGAGGACTGTTATGCCGCGCTGAAATGGATGGCGGACAATGCCGAAGAACTCGGCATCCGGCGCGACCGCCTCGCGATCAACGGCGGCAGCGCCGGTGGCGGACTGACCATCGCGACGGCGCTGATGGCCCGCGACCGCGGCGGTCCGGGGCTCTGCTTCATGATGCCATTCTATCCGATGATCGACGACCGCAACGAAACACCGTCCAGCCACGAGATCGTCGACATCGGCGTCTGGGACCGGCCCGGAAATCTGGAAGCCTGGGACTGGTACCTGGGCGGCAAACCGGCCGACGGCTACGCCGCGCCGGCCCGAATGGAGAACCTCGCCGGCCTGCCGCCGACCTACATGGACGTCGGCGACATGGACCTCTTCCGCGACGAGAACATCGCCTTCGCGCAGCGTCTGATTCAGGCGGGCGTCCCCTGCGAGTTCCATCTCTGGCCCGGCGCCTTCCACGCTTCGGAGACCTTTGCGCCCGGGGCGAAGCTCAGCCGCCGGATATGGGCGGCGCGGCTCGACGCGCTGAAGCGCGCGCTGGACGGCTGACGGGACTGTCGCGGCGGCGCGGCTTCGGCTAGACAGCGGAAACTGCGGACCAAGGGGAGCGAGAACGATGTTCATTCAGGGCGCATGGACCGAGGCGGCCTCGGGCAAGACCTTCTCCGTCGTCAATCCGGCGACCGGCGAAACCATCAAGGAAGTGCCGGACGGCGACCGCGAGGCGGCCCGTCGCGCCATCGACGCCGCCCACGGCGCCTTCCGCGACTGGGCCGGAACCACGGCCTATCACCGCGCTGAAGTCCTGCGCCGGGCCTACGACCTGATGATCGAGCGCAAGGAGCACCTGGCGCGGACCATGACCGAAGAGCAGGGCAAGCCGCTCCGCGCCGCGCGCACCGAGGTCCAGTACGGCGCCGACTTCCTGCTCTGGTTCTCCGAGGAGGCCAAGCGGAACTACGGCGAGACCATCCCTTCGCCGCGGGCCGACCAGCGCTTCATCGTGCTGCATCAGCCGGTCGGCGTCGTGGCCGCGATCACGCCGTGGAACTACCCCGTCTCCATGATCACGCGGAAGGTCGGGCCGGCGCTGGCCGCGGGCTGCACGGTGGTGCTGAAGCCGGCGGAGGCGACGCCGCTCTGCGCCATCGAGGTCTTCAAGATCCTGACCGAGGCCGGCGTCCCGGACGGGGTGATCAACCTGGTTACGGCCCTGGATCCGAAACCCATCGGCGAGGAATTCACGACCAATCCCAAGGTGCGCAAGCTGACCTTCACCGGCTCCACCGCGGTCGGCCGCATGCTGGCCGGCCAGGCCGCGGCGAACATGAAGCGCGTCTCCTGCGAACTGGGGGGCCATGCGCCCTTCATCGTCTTCAAGGACGCGGACCCGGTTCATGCCGCCAAGGGCGCGCAGCTGGTGAAGTTCCTCAATACCGGTCAGGCCTGCATCAGCCCCAACAGGCTCTACGTCCACAGCTCCCAGGCCGACGCCTTCACCGAGACGCTGGCGGGTCGCGTGAGCAAGATGAAGGCAGGCTCCGGCTTCGACGAGAGTGTCGCCATCGGCCCGCTGGTCAATGCCGCCGCTGTCGACAAGGTGGCCCGTCAGGTCGACGACGCGAAGGCGAAGGGCGCGGACGTGGTCCTGGGTGGCCACCGTCTGACCGAGGGCGCGCTTGGCGGCGGTTTCTTCTACGCGCCGACGATCCTGCACGGCGTCAACAACCAGATGGAGATCTACCGCGAGGAGACCTTCGGCCCCGTCGCGCCGATCATTCCCTTCGATGACGAGGAGGAGGCGCTGAGCCTCGCCAACGACACCCATTACGGCCTCGCCGCCTATGTCTACACCCGCGATATCGGCCGCGCCTTCCGCATGTTCGAAGGGCTGGACTTCGGCATCATCGGGATCAACGACATCAATCCCAGCGCCGCGGCGGCGCCCTTCGGCGGCATGAAGGACTCGGGCCTGGGCCGCGAGGGCGCGCGCGAAGGCATCGCCGAGTACCTGGAGACGAAGCTGGGCGGTTTCTCGATCTAGTTTTCGGTCGAGCCGGCCGGATGCGGCCGGGTCAGGATGAACAGCGCCACCAGGCCGAGCACAGCGGCCTGGATCGCGATTACCGTGTTCGAAAGCCCGGCCGCCCAGCCTCCGGCGAGCACAACCAGCATGGCGGCGACCGCGATGGCCTTGATCCGGGGCGCGATGCAACCGCCCTCGCGCCAGTGCGCGATCGGCGGGCCCAACCTGGGATGCCCGGTCAGCCAGTGGTGCAGACGCGGGCTGGACCGCGCGAAGGCGAAGGCGGCGAGCAGCAGGAAGGGTGTCGTCGGCACCAGCGGCAGGACGATGCCGGCGATGCCGCCGCCGAGCGAGAAGAACCCCAGTCCGAGATAGAACAGGCGCATCGCCGACCTTCAGATCCGGAAACGGGCGGCCCCGCCAGGGGCCGCGCCACCGTCTGTTTCCATAACTGGTGACTGGCCACGGCATTTGTCCAGCGGAAAATCGCCCGCGGAAACCGGCAGGCACGGGCACCGACTCCGAACTCCACCGTATTTGCGCCCGCGCAAATCGCCCCGCCCCCTTGCGTGAAAGCCTGTTCCGGTGAAGGCGGCAATGCGGCCGCCCGGTAAAGGAGGTTCGAAGCCATGCCGACCCGTTCGCTCACGCGTCTCTGGGTGGCCCTCGCGCTCATACTGGTGGCCTCGTTCAGCACGCTGCTGCTGCTCGGACGGGAAATCCACCGGGAGGCCCCGCCCATCCCCGAAGCCGTTCTCAGCCTAGACGGCGCCACGATATACACCAGGGAAGACATCCAGACCGGCCGGCAGGTCTACCAGTCGATGGGCGGCCAGCAGGTCGGCTCGATCTGGGGCCATGGCGGCTACCTCGCCCCCGACTGGTCGGCCGACTGGCTGCACCGGGAGGCAGTGACGCTGCTCGACATGTGGGCGGCCCGCGAATACGGCAAGGCCGGTTTCGACGCGCTCGACGCCTATCAGCAGGGTGCGCTCAAGGAACGCCTGAAGCAGGAACTCAGGGCCAACACCTACGATCCGGAAACCGCATCGATCTACGTATCCGAGGACCGTGCGGCGGCCATCCGGACTGTCGCGGCGCACTACGTCGACCTGTTCGGCGACGCGGCGGCGCTGGAGGCGCTCAGAGAAGACTACGCCATCCCCAACGGCGCGATTCCGGACCTGGAGCGGCGCCAGAAGCTGGCAGCCTTCTTCCAGTGGGCGGCCTGGGCCACCACGACCGAAAGACCGGACAGCGACGTCACCTATACGGCCAACTGGCCGCACGAGCCGCTGGTCGGGAACGCGCCGTCGACACCGAACATCGTCTGGTCGATCGCCAGCATCATCCTGCTGGTGGCCGGCATCGGCGCACTGTCCTGGTGGCACGCCGCGCGCAAGCACGAGCCGGCGCCCGTACCGCCGACCGAGGATCCGCTCGGACTGCTGAACCCGACGCCCTCGATGCGGGCGACGGCGAAGTATTTCTGGACCGTGATCGCCCTGTTCTGCGGCCAGATCGCGCTCGGCGCGATCACCGCGCACTACGCGGTGGAAGGCCATGATTTCTACGGCTACCCGCTGTCCGAGATCCTGCCTTATGCCGTGACCCGCACCTGGCACACGCAGCTCGCCGTGTTCTGGATCGCCACGGCCTGGCTGGCCACAGGCCTCTACCTGGCGCCTGCGCTGGGCGGACGCGAGCCGCGTTTCCAGAAGCTCGGCGTCGATCTGCTCTACGTGGCGCTGGTGCTGGTCGTCGTCGGATCGATGGCCGGCGAGTGGCTGGGCGTGCAGCAGGTCCTCGACCTCGACACCAACTTCTGGTTCGGCCATCAGGGCTGGGAATATGTCGATCTCGGCCGCTTCTGGCAGATCGGACTGTTCACGGGCCTGATGCTCTGGCTGGCGCTGGTGGGCCGGGCGCTCTGGCCGGCCCTCAGCCACAAGGGCGAAGCGCAGCCGCTGATCGTCATCCTGTTCCTGTCGACGGTCGCGATCGGCCTGTTCTACGGAGCCGGCCTGACCTGGGGCAAGCACACCCACCTGTCGATGATCGAGTACTGGCGCTGGTGGGTGGTGCACCTGTGGGTGGAGGGCTTCTTCGAGGTCTTCGCCACGGCGGCCATCGCCCTGCTGACCGTCAAGCTCGGCCTGGTCCGGGCCCGGACGGCCAACGGCGCGGTGCTGTTCGCCACGGTGATCTTCCTCACCGGCGGCGTGCTCGGCACCCTGCACCATCTCTACTTCTCGGGCACCACCACCGGCGTCATCGCCGTCGGCGCGGTGTTCTCCGCCCTGGAAGTGGTGCCGCTGGCGCTGGTCGGCCACGAGGCCTACGAGAACTGGAAGCTGACGAAATCGGCCCCCTGGGTGGAGACCTACAAGTGGCCGCTCCTGTTCTTCGTCGCGGTCGCCTTCTGGAACCTAGTGGGCGCCGGCCTGTTCGGCTTCCTCATCAACCCGCCGATCTCGCTCTACTACGTACAGGGCCTCAACCTGACGGCGACCCACGCTCACGCCGCCCTGTTCGGGGTCTACGGCCTGCTGGGCATCGGCCTGATGCTGTTCTGCCTGCGCGGGCTGTTCCCGCGCACGGCCTGGAGCGACAGGCCACTGGCGTGGTCCTTCTGGCTGCTCAACGGCGGCCTGGCGATGATGGTGCTGATGAGCCTGTTCCCCGTCGGCATCGTCCAGGCCTGGGCGAGCGTTTCGGAGGGGCTGTGGTACGCCCGTTCGGCGGAGTTCCTGCAGCAGCCGCTGATCCACTTCCTGGTGTGGATGCGGGTGCCGGGCGACATCGTCTTCAGCGCCGGCGCCGGCGTGCTGGCGGTGTTCGCCGCGCGGCTCGCCTTCGCACGGCTGAGACAGCCCCGGCCTGCAGCGCCCGTTGACGCCGCGGTCGAACCCGGCGACTGAGGACAGCGAAAGGCGCCAGCGGCGGTTCGGCCGGGGCCTGCGCCCCGGCCGTTCCGCTTCGCGCAGGAGAGACGAACATGGACGACCTGACCATCGCCCGCGCCATCCACGTTCTCGCTGTCGTTCACTGGATCGGCGGCGTCTTCATGGTGACGGGGGTGATCCTGCCCGCGGTCCGCCGCTTCGCCGAGCCGTCTCGCCGGATGGAACTGTTCGAGGCGGTCGAGGGCCGGTTCTCGGCGCAGGCGAAGATCTCCGTCGCCCTCGCCGGCCTCTCCGGCTTCTGGATGACCTGGCGGCTGGACGCTTGGCATCGCTTCGCCGAGGCGGGCTTCTGGTGGATGCACGCCATGCTCGCCGTCTGGCTGGTCTTCGCGGCCGTCCTGTTCGTGGCGGAGCCGCTGTTCCTGCACGACTGGTTCCGCCGCCGCGCCCGGACCGCGCCGGAGGCGACCATGGCGCTGGTGCAGCGACTTCACTGGGCGCTGCTCACTGTCAGCCTGATCACCACGGCTGCCGCCGTCCTCGGCGCCCACGGCATGATCTGAAGTGGGTCAGCCTTTCAGAAATTCGTGCATGGCCTGACGGCCCGCGTCGGATTCGGAGAACCGCCTTCCCCAGATCATGCCGCCGTCGACCAGGATGTCCTGCGCGTTGATGTAGCTCGACTCGTCGGAGGCCAGATAGACCGCAGCCCATGCGACGTCGTCGACGAGGCCGGCCCTGGGGATCGGCGTTGCCTTCGCCAGCCGGTCCTTGACCTTCTCCGCCGTACCTTCCGACGCGGCGTCATCCATGCCCGCGAACTTGGCGAAGATGTCGGTGGCGATGGGGCCCGGCGAGATCGAGTTTACCCGCACGAAGTCCTCGCCCAGCTCCAGCGCCGCCAGCTTGGTGAAATGCACCACCGCGCCCTTGAACAGGCTGTAGACCATCGAGGAACTGAACCCGGCGCGATAGCCGGCGACCGAGCCGTTGTTGATGATCGAACCCGCCTGCTGCGCCCGCATGATCGGCGCGGCGTACTTGGTGCAGGCGAAGACGCTGCGCAGCAGCACGTTGTAGGCGGCGTCCAGATCGGCCAGGTCGATGTCCTGCACCCGCCCCAGTGCGGCGGGTCCGCCGGCATTGTTGAACAGCACGTCCAGCCTGCCGTGCCGTTCGGCCGCGCCCTCGATCAGCGCCCTGACTTCCGCCTCGTCGGTGACGTCGCAGCGCATGAAACTGGCGCCGTGGCCGATCCGGGCCGCCGCCTGCTCCCCCAGGTCGGCTCGCCGCCCCGACAGCACCACCGTCGCGCCCTCAGCCGCGTAGAGTTCCGCGGTGCGAAGTCCCATGCCGCTGGTCGCGCCGGTCACGACCGCCACCTTGTTCTTCAGCCTGTCTGCCATCCCGATTTCCTCCCCGGTTCCCGTCGATGGACGATCCGACAGTCTGGCCGGTCGCCCGTCGGGAAAAAATCCAAAATTTGTTCTGGCTCAAATCGCCTGCGGATGGCGCCGCTAGGCTGGATTTCGATGGCGGACGGCAAGTCCGCCTCGAGCCATGGGAGACGGCCATGAACGCGATCACGATAATCCAGGACGAACATCGGCGCATGGGGGCGGTCCTGACCTGCCTGGCGCAGCTCTCGCACGAGTTGCTGGACCCGGAGGTGCAGCCCGATCTGGCGCCGTTCGAAGCCATTCTCGCCTATCTCGAGGCCTTTCCCGCGCGCTTCCACCACCCGAAGGAAGAGACCTACCTGTTCAGGGCGCTGGATGCCCGCGCGCCCGACCTGAAGCCGGTTCTCGACACCCTGCGCGACGAGCACGACCAGGGCGAGCGGCGGCTGGTCGATCTGGAGCGCGCGCTGGAGCGGCTCAGGGCGCGGCCCACCAAGGAGGCCGGGAACTTCTGCAAGGCCGTGGACGACTATGTCGCCTTCGAGAAGGCCCACATCCGCCTGGAAGAGACGGAAATCCTGCCCCAGGCGGCCAGCCGGCTGACCGCCGAAGAACTTGCGCTGCTGGAGGAGGCCTTCCTCGGCAACGAGGATCCGCTGTTCAGCGCCGACCGGCAGCAGAAGTACAGGGATCTGTATTCCTATGTCCTGGCCGCCGTACCGCAGCCCCACGGGTTCGCCGACCCCTGGAAGCGCCAACCTGCACCGCTCCGCGCCTGAGAGAGCATCGGAAGGAGAGTGAACATGGCGCGCCATGGCGACAGATCGGAAGGCGAACGGGCCTTCACCGCCTCGGTGCGCCGCTTCCTGGACGAGAACCTGACCCCCGACCTGCAGGCCGCCGGCCGCGCGACGGTCGGGACACATTCGGAGATCGGCGCCTGCCGCGCGTGGCATCAGCGGCTGCATCGCCGAGGCTGGATCGCGCCGGCCTGGCCCATTGAGTACGGTGGCACGGGCTGGCCGGCGCGCCAGCGACTGATCTTCGAACACGAATGCGCCGAGCGCGACGCGCCGGTGCTGTTCGCCGGCGGGCTGCGCAATGTCGGTCCCATCCTGATCGCGCGCGGTGACGCGGACCAGAGGCGCCGCTACCTGCCGCGCATCCTCTCCGGCGCCGATCTCTGGTGCCAGGGCTATTCCGAGCCGGGCGCGGGCTCCGATCTCGCCGCCCTCGACACCCGCGCTGTCCGCGACGGCGACCGCTACATCGTCACCGGCCGCAAGGTCTGGACGACCGGCGCGCAGCACGCCAACCGCATGTTCGCCCTGGTCCGCACCTCGCGGCAGGGCAAGCCGCAGGAGGGCATCACCTTCCTGCTGATCGACATGGCCACGCCCGGAATCGAGGTCCGTCCGATCCCGACCATGTACGGCGAGGCCGAGTTCAACGAAGTCACCTTCGACGGCGTCGCGGTGCCGGCCGCCGACCGTGTCGGGCCCGAGAACGGCGGCTGGGGCGTGGCCAAGGACCTGATGAACTTCGCCCGCGCCAGCAACACGACCACCGGCCTGCTGCGCCGGACCTTCCGGCGGGTCCGGGCGATCGCGGCGACCGTGGACGCCGACGGCGAAGAACAGGTCCGCCTGGCGGCTCTGGCGGCGGAACTGACGGCGCTCGAGCAGATCGAACGCCACGCCGCCTCCCGCGCGCCCGGCGCGCCGGCGCCGGAAGCCGAGGCTTCCCTGCTGAAACTCACAGCCACGGAGCTGCATCAGCGGATCACCGCGCTTGGCGTGGCGCTGGCAGGACCGTCGGCCTTTGCCTGTCTCGACCCTGAGAGCGCCGGGGCGCCGTTCTTCGCCGAGGCCGGCATCCGGCACCTCGCCACGCGCGCGGCCACGATCTATTCCGGAACCAGCGAGATCCACCGCAACGTCATGGCGCGGCATCTGCTGGATTTCCGGCCCAACGCCCCCGCCTGAGAGGCGGTCGGGCGCGCAGGACCCGGCGGCGGGATCTCCGCCCCTCTCCTCCTCACCAGAGACCGCCGCCGGCGTCTGTTCCCACCAAAGAACCAGAAGCCAGGGGTTGCGGCGCGTCTGAGACTGTCCACCTGTCAGGGAAAAGAAACAAAGCCCGGCGACGGGGTCTTTCCGTCCCAACCGGGCAGAAAGCGCCCTGCAAATGTCTCTTCGCACCGAAGAAGAATCCGCCGCGATGACGGCTGCCCGGATCATGGAGGGTTTTGCCGACAGGACGGGCCTCGGACACGGCTCGGACGCGGCGACCCGATATCTCTGGACCGACGCCTTCGCCCTCTGCATTTTCCTGGAGCTGCACGCGCGCACCGGGAATGGGCGCTATCGGGACCTGGCCTACCGGCTGATCGATCAGGTGCATGCCACACTGGGGCGGTTCCGCACCGATGACCCGCGCAATGGCTGGATCAGCGGTCTGGACGACGCAGAGGGACAGCGCAGCCCGACGGCCGGCGGCCTGCGCATCGGAAAACCCCTGCCGGAGCGCCGCCCGGAAGAGCCCTTCGACGACCGCCTGGAGTGGGAACGGGACGGGCAGTACTTCCACTATCTGACCAGATGGATGCATGCTCTCGCGCGCGCGGCCCGGGCCCTCGAACAGCCGGTCTATCTGCGCTGGGCCATGGAACTGGCCGCCGTGGCCTTCGACGGCTTCGCCCGCCGGGATGCCGACGGCGAGGTCGCCGGCCTTTACTGGAAGATGAACACCGATCTCTCCCGGCCGCAGGTTCCTTCCATGGGCCTGCACGACGCCCTGGATGGGCTGCTGAGCTTCAGCGACCTGCAGCGTATCGCCGACGAGTTCCAGGAGATGACGGCCGCGCCGCCGCTGGACGACCGCACCGACGCACTCGCGCGACTTTGCCGCGGCCGCGACTGGACCACCGACGACCCTCTCGGTCTCGGAGGGTTGCTCTGCGACGCCGCGCGGGCCGCCCAACTTTCCGAATGGGGCGCGCCGCTCGAACCGGAATTGCTGCCCCGATTGCTGGACGGCTGCACCAGGGGCCTGCGCCTGTACCGGGCCGGCCGGCCGCTGGAACAGCCGGCGGCCCACCGCCTCGCCTTCCGCGAACTGGGTCTGGCCATCGGCCTGAGCGCCCTGCCGCTGATCGCCCGCCGGCTCGAAGACGGCCCGACGGGCCCGCGCGACACGCTGTCGGTTCTGGACGGCGACAGCGAACTGGCCGACGACATCGTCCGCTTCTGGCTCTCGGGCGCCGCGCAGCGGGCGGCGTCGTGGGACGCGCACCGCGAGATCAACGAGGTGATGCTCGCCACCGCGCTGGTCCCCGACACCTATCTGAACTGAAAGCCTGCGTCAGCGGCCCTTGAAATTCGGAACGCGGCGTTCCGAGACCGCCCTGATACCCTCCTGGAAGTCCTCGGTCTGACGCAGGCGGTCCTGTATCGCCAGTTCGTGGTCCGTCGCCCGCTTGACCCGGTCAGCCAGGTCGCCACGCAGGGTCGCGCGGGTCTCGACCACGCCCAGCGGCGAGTTCTCGGCGATTTCCGCGGCCAGGGCGTGGGCCGTTTCGCGCAGCTTGTCCTGGGGCACCAGCACGTCGACCAGACCCATCTCGTGCGCTTCCTCGCCCTTGATGCGGCGCGAGGTATAGAACATCAGCGCCGCCTGGCTCTTGCCGATGACCTCCGGCAGGGTCACCGTCAGGCCGAAGCCGGGATGGAAGCCGAGGCGGGTGAAGTTGGCCGAGAAGCGCGCTTCCGGGCTGGCGACGCGGAAATCCGGCATCAGGGCAAGCCCCAGCCCGCCGCCGATCGCCGCGCCCTGGATGGCGCCGACGACCGGCTTCGGCGTCCGGAACAACCGCACCGCTTCCTGGTAGAGATGGCCGGAGTTGCGGTCCAGTTCCTGCTCGCCGCCGCCGCCGAAGTTCGCGCCAGCGCAGAATGCCTTGCCCTGGGCGCACAGCATGATCGCGCGGCAGGCGTCGTCGCGGCCCAGATCCTCGAAGGCGCTGGCGAGACTTGCGATCAGTTGGAAGTCGAAGAAATTGTGCGGCGGGCGCTGGATCTCCACCACCGCCACGTGATCGTCGAGGGTGACCCCCAGGTCCTTGTAGTCGCCATAGCTGGCCATCAGTTGCTCCCCTTCAGCTTGTCCAGAAATCCGATCACGGCGGCATTGAAGGCCGCCGGCTGATCCACGTTCGCGGCATGTCCGGCATCGGCGATCACCGCCTTCGACGCGCCGGGAATCTTCGCCGCCATGTAATCGCTGGCGGCCAGGAACGGTTCGTCACGGTCGCCGACCACCACCAGCGTCGGCACGGCGATGGCCGGCAGCGAAGTGATGGCGTCCGCGGTCCGCTGGGTCAACATGCCGTAGGCCGCATTCCGCAGCCCCTGGTAGTTCTGCGTCTGCAGCCGCGTCTCCGCGCTGGCCGACAGCGCCGCCTCGCCCTTCGCCGCCAGTTCGTCGCCGCGGCCGCGGGCGTAGGCGTTCCATTTCTCCCGCGCCTCGTCGTTCCTGAAGCCCGGTCCCGTGTCGATCAGCAGAAGCGACCGCACCCGGGCGCCATGCGCCAGGTTGTAGGCCAGCGACATGTAGCCGCCGAGCGACATGCCGCCGACAACCGCCGTCTCTGCGCCCACGGCGTCCAGCAGGGCGTCGATGTCGGCCACCGTCAGATCGGCGGTGTAGAGCGCCGGATCTTCGGGCGAATCGCTCTGCCCGTGGCCGCGCATGTCCCAGGTCACGACCTTCCAGCCCGCGGCGGCCAGCGCCGGCGCATTCTCCCGCCACATCGCCGCGGAGGCGCAGAAGCCGTGCGTCAGCAGCAGCACCGGCCCCTCGCCGGTGACCTCGTAGTGGATGTTCACGCCATCGCGCGCGAGTTTCGGCATAGGGTCGTCCTCCCCTGATCGTCGCGGACTTCTCCCCCGCTGACCGCCATTATGGACGGCACCGCCCCCGGATGGCGATGGCTTTGCGCGCCGGGCCGGGTCCCGGGATTTGGGAAGCCGCGCCGGAAACCTATCTGGTAGGGGGAACGACGGTCGAGCGAAGGGGTGACGGCATGCGGCGATCCGGCGGCGGAGACAGGCGAGGGAAGCGGAAATGAAGGTTCCGCGCCGGCAGCCCCATATCGTGCGCTATCTGCTCAGCGGCATCCTCGCGATCGTGCCGCTGTGGCTGACATGGATCATCTTCGACTTCATCCTGGGCCAGCTTGCCCGGATCGGCATGCCCGGGCTGCGGCTGACGGCGCGGCGGCTGGAAGGGAATTATCCGGACCTGGCGGAATGGATGCTGCAGTCCTGGATCGACGACGTGCTGGCGGCGCTGATCACGCTGCTGGGACTCTATCTGATCGGCTGGGTCGTCAACCAGGTGATCGGGCGGCGGCTGTTCACCCTGTTCGAGAACGCGCTCCGCCGCCTGCCGCTGGTGGAGACCATCTACGGCAGCATCCAGCAGGCCATCGCGGCGCTGAAGACCAAGCCCGAGGGCACGCAGCGCGTGGTGCTGATCAACTTCCCTTCGCCGGAAATGCAGGCGGTGGGCTTCGTCACCAAGATCATCACCGAGGAAGGCTCGGGCCGCCAGCTCGCGGCCGTCTACGTGCCGACCACGCCGAACCCGACCTCGGGCTATCTGGAGCTGGTTCCCGTCGAGAACCTGACGCCGACCGACTGGACCCTGGACGAGGCGATGAACTTCGTCATCTCGGCCGGGTCGGCCGGCCCGTCACGGCTCAACACCACCACACTCGCCGCCGCTCTGGAAGACGCGCCGCCGCGGGCATGACGGGAGCGAGCAATCGGAAACGAAGAACGCCGCCAACCCATCGAGAGACGGCATCTTGTTGGTTGCGGGGGCAGGATCATCCCACGTACCCATGGTCGCGGTATCTGTCTGAAGTGACACCGCCGAGTTCCATCGTGGGGCCGTTTCCGAGAGCTGATTTGACGCCAACTGCGCCGTGCGATCCGGTTCGGAAACCGGTTGACCTGACACGGGGCCGGGCCGCTGCCAAGGATTGCACCAGCAAGACTCAGCAAGCGCGCCGCAGGATCGGCCGCCGGCGGCGCGACCACAACCCTGTTCCAGCGCACTCATCGCCGGGCGGGCTGATCGGCAGGAAGCGGCTCAATTCTGCATGGGAACACCGTCATCCCAGCGGAAGCCGACGCCGCCGCCCTGCCAGACGCCATCCCCGAGCGGATTGGGTCCATGGATATTCACCTGGAGTGGCAGCCCGAAGTCCGGAGCGAAATTCCCGGTGCCGCGAACGGTGCTGCGATGCAGGATCCGCAACCCCTGTTGTTCGACTGGCAGGTGGGCCTCCGGCGAAGCTCGATGCGCCACCGCCAGATTATCGACGAACACGCAGTCCCGTTCCCGGTATTCGTAGGAAATGGCGTACCCGTCATCCAGACCGGCGTTCAGGATCTGGTTGTACTCGTGGCAGAGTTGCGTCAGTTCAGCAGAATCGAGCAGGCGGAAGCCATCCTCTTCGGCTGCCTTTTCGATGACTGCTCCTGTCATGCCCAGATGCAGCCAGATCGATTTTCGTCCCGATATGGGGTGCACGTGAACCAGCGGATGGACAACGCCTGACGCGGAATTCACCGACGAAAGCCGGCTCCAGAACGCCTTCGTTTCCTCCGGCAGGGCATCATATGCGGCGCCCTGATGGGCGAAACTCGTGCCGCCACCTTTCTCGGCGGGGCGGATGATGTGGTAGCCCGCATGGGAAAAGGTGTCCGGAACGAAGCTGCCATCATTGTGCCATTGGGGGCCGACACCCGGGATCCCGTGACGCTGATCGTTCGAGAGGCGGAAGATATGGCGGTTGCCACCGGGAGTCGCGGGATGGACGCCATGGGTGCTGTGCAATCGCCTGCCGCCCCACCAACAGCTGGCACGGAGGAAGTCCTCGACCTCCAGTTCCTTCTCGTTCCTGAAAACGAGAAATCCGCGATGCGCCATTTCCTTTTCGAGCGCGTCCAGGACGTGGTCTGGCGGCGGTTCCCGGGATGCCAGGTCAATGCCCTGAACCTGCGCGCCGATCGGATCGAGCGGGGTGATTTCTCCGCCGAATTTCTCGATCGCAGCCACGCGTGCCGGATCGGGCGGGCGGAGTCTCGAAGACTGTGTATTCAATGCCGGCCTCCATTCCTTGTTGTACAGATGGGAATGAACCTCAGCGCCGTGAACGGCGGGCATAGGCTGCACTGCGTTCCACAAGGTTCTCGGCGGCGGTCGACTGATGGCGCGACAGATAGGCTTCTGCCGCGCGTCTCGCCATCGCCGCCGCTGCACGGAAATCATTGCCATCGCGTGCAAGCGCCCGGGCCCGATGCTCGAGCACCGCCGGCAGACCGGCATCCACGCCTTTCTGCAGCAGATCGCCCGATGTTTCATCGAGATGACCCGCGTCTGCCATTCGGGAGAGGACAATCCAGGCAATACCGGCCCCGCCCTCGGCCGCTTCCCGCAAACGCCGGATCAGCGCCTGCTTGTCACCGGGCGCACGCCCCTGGAGCATCAGCACAGCCAGCGTGTAACCGGCGGCTGCGTAACCTTGATCCGCGAGGCCGGCAAGCAGCCTGGCGGTCTCGTCAGCCCGTTCCGGCGCATGCAGCGTGGCGGCACGGGCAAGCTGGAACAGCGTGACCGGGTCCGGATCGGCCTTGCCGGCTGCTTCTCCGCACACGATCATGGCCTCGGGCGGAATGCGGTCGTAGGCGACGCCGTCCGCCCTTGCCTCAGGGTCGTTCACGAAAGCCGCCAGACGGTCGCACGCGTCGGCGGTGTCAGCTTCCCTTGTTTCGACTTCTTCCGGAAAACGCATCCGGATCGCGGTTAGAAGGCCATCCGGATCAAGCATCGCATCTGAAAGATCGACCACCGCCGGCCGGACGACATCCGATACCGTCACCGCGGAAAAATCGGCAGAAGGCCTGAACACACCGCCGAGACTTTCACGCCGTGGCACCGATGCCCGGACCTCACCGGTTGCAGTATCGATCAGCCGGAGCATGTCGGCGCCGCCGTTCACCCCGATCGCCCAGCGCTCATCCGCACCAAGGAAGGGGCGTGCAGGAACTGGCGTCGAGCCGCCATCGCCGGGGATCCGGTGCAGAACCCGACCGGTCTGCGCGTTCCGCACCGCGACTTCCCCCCGCGCGTCTTCGGAAACAATGATCCGGTCCTGCGCACCCATTGCGTAGGCCGCCCCCCAGTCGAGGTCGAAGCGCTTTTCACCGGTTTCGAGATCGATCAACCAGGACGTGCGCGTGTCGTCCTCGAATCTGTGCAGCACAGCCGAATGGGGGCCTGCCGCCATGATGCGGACCGCGCCGTCCTGTTCGCCGAAGGGCACAGTCGTCCCGGTCACCGTGTCATGCCGCCACAGACCGTTCCGGTGAACCAGAAGAGCCGATTTGCCGCTGGCCGAGAAATACATGTCCGACGCTTCCGACGGCAGAGTTCGGGTCGCATCGAGGCCGCCATTGTCAACGCTCGCCAGAAGGAGCCGGGCATCATCGGTCAGCACTGCAAGACGCCCTTCCGGCAGGAACGACATCTTGCGGACATTCCGCGCCGCCGCCCCTGACTCCGCATCGATCATTGCCAGCCGCTCGCCGCTCGACGTCCTGAAGATTCCGATACCGTCATCCGAAACCAGGGCCAGAAGGCCGTGAGACCCCCAGGCGACCTGGCTGCTTTCGAAGCGCTCGCCGCCCTCCAGCGGCACAGGTGCAGTGCCGTCTCTGGACAATACGGCCATACGAAACCCGGAGAGCCGAAGCAGCTCCCTGCCGGATGCCGGATCGGCGTCCAGCTGGACAGCATCGTCGATCGTGCGCACCGCACTGGCGGAGGCCATGTCCCAATAGATCAGCGGTTCGCCATAGCCACCATTGACCGCGACCGTATCGCCGCGCGGCGCGGCGGTGGCAGAGACTCCCCCGCCGAAGGTCAGATCGAGGGGCTCGATCCGCCACAGGCCCAACCGCCCCTTGCCGTCATGGACGGCCAGAACGGGGCCGGCGGGCCGCTGCAGTATCTGTATCCAGCTTGCGCCGCCGTCCGGATTCACGGCCAGCACTTCGCGTCCGCTCCCGGTCGACCACACCGAAACGAAGCCGTTCTGATGCACGATGGCCAGGTAGAGTCCGTCGCCGGAAAGATGAAATCCACCCGCAGGCGGCGCATTCCTGCCGATCCTGTGAACAAGCTCGCCGCTCTGGCCATCCAGCACCGAGAACTGCTGATCGTGGCGCAGGATGAACCGCTCGCCACCGTTCGCCACGCCGGCCAGGCCGAACACGGTGGAGACCGACAGAGGCGTCCCGGAAGCCGGATCGGCCGCGCTGGTCAGGCTCACGCTGTTCAGATCAGCGCGCGCCACAAGCCGGCCTTCGCCAAGCAAGAGTACATCTTCGGCCGGTTCGCCGCCGCTGAAAATCCGGACAGGTGATTGGCCGGCCGTCCAGAGCCACCAGGAATCCTGCGCCTCGAAGACCAGTTTTCCGCTGGATGGCTCGAACGCCAGCCCGCTCGCTCTGGCCATATGATCGTCAACCAGTTCGCCTCGCCTGTCCCGCAGTTCCACTCTGTCGGGATTTCGATAGGCCAGCGCGACGAACTCCCCGTCCCCGGAAACCGCCACGGCCTCGAATTGTGCCGGCGCCGCCAGATCGAACATCATCGAACCGTCGGAAAGACGGAGCGCCAGCGTCCTGTGGTCGCCATCCCGGTACTCGCTGGCAACGACGATATCCTGCGCCGGATGAATGACGGCGTCTGCGAACTGACGGTCGTAGTCCGTCTCGGCAACCACCTCGCCAGTGCCGGGATCGAAGACCGTCAGGCTGCCCCAGGCGCCCGGCCGACGCCTGCTGCGAACCGCTGCGAGCTGGCCGTTGTCCAACCAGGCGATGGCTTCGACATCGGGTATCGCCAACGGCGTCGCGTCGCCCGTCCGGAAGGACCAGACCTTCAGGTCAAGCAGGTGACGGGTTGCGATGAACGAACCGTCGGGACTTATGCTGGTCTCGGCAAAGCCGATGTCAGGCGCAGGCGCGGTTTCGAGATAGCCGAGGAACCGGTCTGTGAAGAGCAGGTGGCGGGCGACCGCCGCGCCATCCTTCAACAGCGGCGCATCATCCAGGGTTTGCGCCGTTTCCAGCGCGTCGCGCACCATCGGCGCGGCCTGGATATGCGCACCATCGCCGATCAACGCTGTGGCGTCGGAAAGGTTCCGCCGGGTCCGTTGGACCAAGGCTTCCCGAAGGCGCCGTTCGGCAAGGTCTCTCTGTTCTTCCGCCCGTTGCCGTTCGGCTTCCGCGCGGTCCCGCTCGGATTCCGCCGTGGCGCGTTGCCGTTCCGCCTCGGCGCGCTGGATCTCCGCTTCGACCCGCTGGCTTTCGGCTTCGATGGATTGCAGCCAGGCGAAAACCGAGAGGCCCGCAGTGATCAGCGCGACGGCGATCGAACCGGCAATCCAGCCCCTTTGCCGCGCCTGGGACGCCCGTCGGCTCTCCCGGATCAGGGCGATGTGGGATTCGGTGATGTCAGGCGAATCCTTCGGCCGGCTGTCGCGCCAGGCTTCGGCGTCGGCAATGTCCTGCCCGCGGAGCAACAACCGCTTCGGGCGGCCTGCGTCCTGCCATCGACGGGCGAGACCGGAGAGCCGGGTATGTTCGCGCACCCAGTCGATGTCCGTGCTGAGCGCCGACGACAGGGTGTCGATGGCGTTCTCGAACGGATCGCGTTCGGTGCAGAAGATGAAGTTGAGCCGCGAAAGCAGCGGCGGAATGGCGCTTCCCTCCACCTCCTCAATGACGATGGGCGCGATCCGCTTGTTCAGACTGGTTGCGTACTCGACCTCCCAGGCACAGACCTCGGAAGCTATCGATTGCGGACTCATCAGGAAAACGATCGTATCGGCTTCCTCGATCAGCTGTTGCAGCCGCTCCCGCCACTCCTCGGTGGGCAGGATGTCCTCGGTATCGCGAAAGACACCGAAATGCCGGCTGCGCAGCGCATCGGCGATCCCCTGTGCCCGCTCCCGGTCCTTCCGCGAATAGGACAGGAATACCTTCGGCTCGTCCTGCGGCAGGTCTTCGTCAATGGGTGCAACGGAATCGGTCATGGCGCCGATGCGAGCTTAGAGGCTGCCGGGCGGCCGCCCAACAGTCCATTGCCTGTTCCCCGGAACCGGACGTCGCCCGCAATGGTCAGGGCCAATCCGATTTACGCTGAGGCGGGCCACGTGACATCATCGAAAGCGGATAGGCGGACTGCCGAGACAAGAGGCTGCAAGGCCCGCAACCAGAGGGACCGAGATGGATTTGGACCAGGCCGCTACAGGCCAGGAGGCCTGGGCGGCGGCGAAGGCCGAACTGTCCAGAGGGGAAAACCTGCACGCCCACGACCTGGCGGTGCGCGCGCGAGAGAAGTGGCCCGACCATGAGGGCCTGAAACATCTCGCCGTCCTCGCCCTCGCCCGTTCCGGAGCGGTCGATCTGGCTCGAAGACGGTTCGGCGAATATGGCCTGGACGAAGCCCGGAGCGAGGAGTCGTTCTCTCTGGACGCGCGCCTGCACAAGGATCGGGCATTGGCCAATCCGGACCGCCCCGACCACGAAGCGCTCGATCATTCCATCGCGGCCTATGAAAGCGGGTACGAAGTCGATCGTGGCTATTATCCCGCGATCAATATCGCCACGCTTTCGTTGCTGGCAGGATATGCAGAGAAGGCCCGCTCCTGGGCCACTGCGGCGCTGACCGATGCCGAGGCAAAACGGGAGCGCGACGGCTACTACGCCGAGGCCACGCGCGCCGAAGCGCTTCTGCTGCTCGACCGGCCCGAGGAGGCGGCGGCCTCGGCGGCGCAGGCAGCGGCGCTGGCCGGCGCCAATTACGCCGAACGCGCGACAACCTTCCGGCAACTGCAGATGATATGCCGCCACAAGGGGTTGGAAGCGTCCCTGTTGGAAAGTCTCCGACCGCCACCGGTGATCCATTTCTGTGGCCATATCATCGCCCCTCCCGGCGCCGCCGGGCGGTTCCCCGCCGACCAGGAAGGTGATGTCCGGGAGGCGCTGCGAGAAGCATTCGCCGCCCTTTCCTGCAGCTACGCGATCGGCAGCCTCGCCGCTGGCGCCGATATCCTGGCGGCAGAGACGGCACTCGACGCCGGTGTGGCGCTGGATGTGGTCATGCCTTTCGATCGGGACGAGTTCATCGAACTGTCCGTCGCCCCCGCCGGCCGGCGTTGGGTGGCGCGGTTCGAGCGCTGCTACGCCAGGGCGCACAAGATCCACCATGTCACCAGGGATGCCTATCTGGGTGACGACGAGCTGTTCGGATATGCGTCCGAATATGCGCTCGGCCTCGCCAGGCTTCGTGCGCAATGGCTCTCCGCGGAGCTGAACCAGATCGCCATCTGGGACGGCAAGCGCGGTTCGGCGGCGGCCGGCACATATCACGACCTCGAGCTCGGCCGCCGGGCCGGCTGTTTCCAACATGTCATTCGTGTCCGCCCGGAAACTCCCGCAGCGCCGCCGCCGGCGTTCGCTTCGGAAAGCGCGGGCGAGCAGCCCGGTCAGCTGAAGCGCACACGGAATACCCTGATCTTCGGCGACCTGAAGGGCTTCAGCAGATTGTCGGACGCCCAGATGCCGTCCTTCGTGCAACATGTCCTGGGGGCCATCGCGCAGGTTCTCGAAGCGCAAGGCGACCAGCTGATCCTGCAGAATACCTGGGGCGATGGCATCTTCCTGGTATTCAGGGATCCGGGCAATGCAGCCGCATGCGCCTTTGCGCTGCAGGAAGCCATGGCCGCCATCGACTTCGCGAAAACCGGACTGCCCGACGATCTCGGGCTCCGGCTGGGCTGCCATTACGGGCCGGTCTATGTGACTCGCGATCCGATCCTGCAACACGACAACTGCTTCGGCTTCCACGTCACCCGCGCCGCCCGCATCGAGCCGATTACACCCGAAGGCTCCGTCTACGTGACCGAACAGATGGCCGCCGCCCTTGCCCTGTCCTGTCCTGAACAATATCGATCCGACTATGTCGGCCAGCAGCCGCTCGCGAAGAACTACGGCTCGTTCGGAATGTATCATCTCAATCAGTGTTGATCGAGCCGGGCCGAAAATACCCGTCAGCCATCCCGACGAGATGCGTATTCCGCGCGGCTATTCCGAAGCCCGGCCACGCCGCAGAAGTTCATCTTCATCCACGATCACTTCAAACTCGATCGCCACCTGATCCGTCGCAGCACCTTCAAGCAGAGACGTGATGCGGCCATTGCGGGTTGGCGGCAACCGGCAGCCTGAGTCCGTTGAAATCGGTCCTTGGCACGACCAGTCCGCGTCAGTCTGCCAATGCCTTTCGACGGTATCAAAGGGGAGCAGCTCAGTCTCCGGTGGACCATCCATCACGAGAGCCGCGTGCACAACCGTGTCATTCCGGGCTAGCATCCCGCCTGCATCTGCATACCGGGTTGCAAGGGGAGGATACTTGGATGGACATGCGGACCCTGATGGCGCGTTCGGCGCGCTTCTATTCCGACCGGGAGGCGGTGGTCTGGCGCGACCGGCGGCTGACCTTCGGCGAGGCCTGGAAACGGGGCCTCAGGATGGCGAACGCGCTGCTGGAAATGGGATTGAAGCCCGGCGACCGCGTCGGCGTCCTGGAGGACAACTCCGTCGAGGCGTCCGACATGTTTCTCGGCGCGGCGGCTGCGAATCTCGTGCGTGTACCGCTCTATCCGCGGAATGCGCGGGAAGCCCATGTGCACATGCTCTCCCACACCGACTGCCGTGTCCTAGTGGTCTCAGGCAACCATGCCGCGGAGGCCGCCGGGCTGGAGGACGAGGTGCCGTCGCTGGAACGCGTGCTGATCCGCGACGAGAACTACGAGGACTGGCTGGCGCAGCAGGATGACAGCGATCCGGGCGTGGAGGCAGACGCGGACGACCTTTTCATCATCCGCCACACCGGCGGCACGACCGGCCTGCCCAAGGGCGTGGCCTACACGCACAGGGCCTGGCTCGCCGCGGGCCGCGACTGGCACTACCTCTTTCCGCCGATCGTGCCCGGCGACAAATGCCTGCACATCGGGCCGATCAGCCACGCTTCGGGCTATTCCTTCGTGCCCGTCTGGCTCGGCGGCGGCTGCAACGTGCTGCTCGATCACTTCGATCCCGGCGACACGCTGGACATCATGGAGCAGGAAGAGATCAGCATCATGTTCGCCGTGCCCACCATGGTGAACATGCTGGTCCATCATCCCGGCGTCGGCGGGCGGAATTTCCCGAAACTGAAATGCATGCAGATCGGGGCGGCGCCGATCACCGAGACGACCGCGCTCAAGGCCCACGAGATCTTCGGGCATCGCCTCTGGCAGGTCTACGGGCAGACCGAGGCCGTACCGATCACCGTCATGGGACCGGACCAGTGGTTCGCCAAGGTCGAAGGCTCCAACCCCCTGCAGGCCTGCGGCATGCCCCTGCCCTTCGCCGACCTCAAGATCTGCGACGGGGACGGCAATGAGGTGCCGCTTGGCGAGGAAGGCGAGCTGGTCGCCCGGTGCGACGGGCAGATGACCGGATTCTGGAAGGACCCGGAAGCCACCGCCGAACGGATGATCGACGGCTGGGTCCGCACCGGCGACATCGGCCGGATCGACGAGAACGGTTATGTCTACATGCTGGACCGCGCCGGCGACATGATCGTCTCCGGCGGCTTCAACATCTACCCGGCGGAGATCGAGAACGCCCTGGCCTCCCATCCCGCGGTGATCGAGGCGGCCGTCTTCGGCATCCCGAGCGAACGCTGGGGCGAGAGCCCGATGGCGATCTGCGTCACCGACGGCAAGACGCCGGTGACCGAGGAAGAACTGATCCGGCTCTGTGCGGACCGGCTGGGCTCCTACAAACGGCCGGCGAGGATCGAGCTGCAGACCGATCCGCTGCCCCGGTCGCCGGTCGGCAAGGTGAAGCGAAAGGACCTCCGCGAACCGCACTGGCGCGGCCAGAGCCGGCGGGTCGCCGGCAACTGACCGGAAGCAGAAACCGAACGGGCCGCCCTCGATGAGAGGACGGCCCGTTGGGTACAAGTGGTTGCGGGGGCCCGCAGCCGCGTTTGTTAAAACTTCAGGTCCGGGAGCGCTTTTCTCTTCGGCAACCAAGCCCAGAATCCCAAGCAACGCGCCGCGTAAAACGGCCGTAAACTCGCCTCTCGCCGCGCCCGGCGTGATCACCACTTCCCCGATCAAAGCACGAACATCCGCGGCTGCTTCGGCATGCGTATCGGGGCTCGCCAGCGCATCGGTCAACCGGGCGACCTGCGCGCGGTAAAGTTCAGCGATGTTCGGATGCACGTCAGGCACGTCGGCTGGCGTCTCGGACAAGCGTGCCGTGATCTCGGCCTTCTCCCGCTCCAACTCCTCCATCCGTGTTTTCATGGAGGGCTGGTACATGCCGTCTTCGATCGCCCGCATAATGCCCTGGATCGCACGGTCGATCTTCTCGAGGGCCTGACGGTCGACCTCCCCCTGGGCACGGCGCTCCTGGTTCTGCCGGTTGGTCTGCTCGACATAGGCGCGCACTGCCCGGGCCACGGCATCGGCCGAAACGAGCTTGTCCTGCAGGCCCGCCAGAGCCCGTCGCTCGATCACCTGCCGGGCCACCGTGCGGTTGTTGTCGCACGTGCTGCGCCGGTAGTGGTTCAGGCAGCCATAGCGATCACGCGCGATGATCCCGTATTTCCCGCCGCAGCAGCCACAAGTCAGCAGGCCGGACAACAGGAAGGCTGGCCGACGCAAGCTATGGATGCGCTTCGCCCGCGCCTCCCGCACTCCGATGGTGGTTGACTCGAACTGCTTCGCAAGCTCGGCCTGCCGGTCTTTCGCTGCGCGCCAGAGCGCGTCATCCACGATGCGCAGCTCCGGGACATTCGTCCTGATCCATTCGGTTTCGGGGTTCGGCCGCGAGACACGCCGGCCGGTGCTCGGATCCTTGACGTAGCGTTGACGGTTCCAGACGAGTACGCCGACGTAGAGCTCGTTGTTGAGAATGCCGGTTCCGCGGGAGACATGACCGCGGATCGTCGTATCTCCCCAGGCGCGGCCGAGCGGACCGGGAACGCCCTCATGATTCAGGTCGGCCGCGATCGCCCGTGGGCTCCGTCCGGCCGCAAATTCGCGGAAGATGCGCCGGACGATCCGTGCTTCGGCCTCGTTGATCGCACGCTCGCCGCGGAGCGGCTCGCCCTCGCCGTTCGTGCGCTTGACAACGTCATAGCCGTAGCAGAGTCCCCCACCCGCCTTGCCCTTCTCGACGCGCCCCTGGAGACCGCGATGGGTCTTGGCCGCGAGATCCTTCAAAAAAAGCGCGTTCATCGTGCCTTTCAGTCCGACATGCAGCTCGGAGATGTCCCCCTCGGCCAGCGTGACGATCTGCACGCCGGCGAAGCGCAGATGCTTGAACAAGGTCGCGATATCGGCCTGGTCGCGGGAGATGCGGTCGAGCGCCTCGGCCAGCACGATGTCGAACTTCCTCTGGCGGGCGTCTTGCAGGAGCGCCTGAATGCCCGGCCGCAAGGTCACGCTGGCACCCGAGATGGCCGGATCCTGGTAGGTGTCTACGACGCGCCACTTCTCGCGTACGGCGTGGTCGCGGCAAACGCGGAGCTGATCATCAATCGAGGCAACGCTCTGATTGTCGGAGGAGTAGCGGGCGTAGAGCGCAACCTTGATCATCGTCATCAATCCCCTTTATCGGCGGACGCCGCTGCTCCGGCGCTGCTCGCTCAATTCCAGGAACTTCTCCTTAACCTGCCCGAAAAGGCGCGGTGGGATGAAGCCGTAACTGAACACGTCAGGACGGCCGGGTAACGGAGCGAGGCCGCCGTTCGGCCATTCATCCACGTTGTACTCCGATACGATCACCCAACTCGGCGCATCGTCCAGCCCGAGCACCTGCTTCACCCTCGCCGGGATCTCGATGCTGACCGTGTCATTGTCCGGCGGCGAGTGCGTGATCGGCAGAATGACCACGAACCGCGGGCGCAGGCTGGAGTCGCTCGCTGCCACCAGGCAAGCCGGACGCTCCTTTCCCTGATCGCGGCCGGCGGCGGCCTCATGGGACCAGAGATAGTCGTAGCGGATCACCAGACCCGGTTTCGGCTCCGGGAGAGCCACCGGCCCCGCCTCACTTCATGAGGTCGTCCAGCGGCGCATGCTCCGGGTCCATCTCGGCCCGGCGCACGGCGTCCACGACAACCTCTGGCGCCTCCGTCGTCCGGCCGGTCCGGCGCGCCGCCGCCACCAGCCAGTCATAGTGGTCGGCCGACATCAGGACCAGTTCGCGCCGGCCATGGCGGGTGATCTCGACCGGCTCCCGCTGGGCCTGATGCTGGAACTCGCCAAACTTGCGCTGAAATTCCATCGCCGTGGTTCGAGCCATAATATCCTCAGCGTGCAACATTCTAACCATCTGTATTCTCCGTATAATGCGAGGATTGTCAAGTCTGATGGGCTCAAGGCCGTCCATGTCACTCATCGCGCGGCTCGTTGTCATTGACCGGAGGCGGATGCTTGGCATGCTCTCGCGCCAGATGCCGGCCGATCGCCTCGGCGATGCGGCCGATGCGAGGATCGAGGGGCTCGCCACCCGCCCGACCGTTGTCATTGGCGGGCACCCTGGGCTCCGACTGGCGATCGCTCCTCGTCATGGCGCATCCCTTCCAAGGGGGAACCGATTGACCAGTTCACCCAAGTAGAGATTCACCAGAGTGGCAGAATCTAAAATCGCCTTTATGCGCGCCCTCTTACGCGCTCTTCGGATGATTCTTCGAAGAGCGGGCTGGAGCGTATAAGAACGCACTGAAGCCAAGAGAAGAACGGGCCTAGCCCATTCAACGACGCTTCTCTTGGGTGTACTCCTCGAAGCTCGAAAAAGACCGTCGCCCTTTGGAGGCGTTCAACTTGGCAAGACGCGTCTTCATGATCCGCCCTTGGAGATACGCGCACAGATCGGCGAAATCCTCCATTGAAAGCAATTTCCACTGCGATCCGAACTTGTGTTCGATGTTCTTAGAAATCGCCCCGTAGCTGAACTTGGTTGCGCGGGTCGGCTCCTTGGATGCGAACTCGTTGTAACGGTTGATCAAGTGCTGAATGTAACGGCTGGTATTTTGATCGGCCCCAATCGTACCCGCAGCAGGGTGGATGGTAACGGCTCGGCGGGACGCCTTCAGACTGACGGTGCTCCCCACGATGGCACCCGGGCTGTCAACCACGACGTTCCCGCTGTTGTTGTTGACTTCGACGCGCCGCATCGCATTCAGTAAAATCTTGGCATAGAAGGCATCGTTCGGTTGCTCGGGTCGGCCCAGCCGCGCCGCCTGGATGGCTTTGATTTCCTGTAGCGCCTCGACGGAGTACACGTCCGGTTCTGCGTCGACGACCTTGTGATGCCGCCGACAGAGCAGGATCAGATTGTCGAAGGCATGCCGTTCCGCCTCCGACTGCGTCTCATCGAACCGCGGGCCGCCTCTGCTTTGCGCGCGGATATGGCAAACTTCTCCGGTAATCGTCCCTGCGTCTTCGACGATAGGCGACGGGCAATCGGGAAACGCGCATACGTTTCCGGACAGCGCAAACAGTCTTCGTATCGTCTTTTCCGAAGGTCCCGACAAATGCCCCTCCCGAACCCATTCAAGTGATCAAGTGTATTGATCCGAAGCTATACTACTACTGTTGTGCCGTGGTCCCGTCCGTCGCGATGGGAACATGTCCGGAAAAAGCCCAAGGGCGATGCGACCGATGATACTCTGTGGATCGTCCTGACGGACGGCGAGCGCCGTTGCCAACTTCGCTTGAACGCTTCGGGCCTTCAGCGCTTCACTACGACCGGCAAGCTCGGCAAACCGACGCACGAGGCGCGCGTAGCGATGCCGTCGGCCGGCATAGAAGAAGGTATTCAGCACTTCGACCAGGTTCTTCTGCTGAGAGCCGACCGGATGACCGTCCAGCAGCGAAAGCAGGCAGTTTATCAGGGAATCGATGTCGGCCTCTTCGAGCGCGTAACTATCGGTGTCGCCGAGAGACAGCTTGGTGACGAGCTCGGCGAGAAGCGTTTCACGCTCCGGCCATCGCGTACCGTGGTCGCCAGTGGCGGCTCGCCATCGGGTGAGAAAATCTTCATGCCAGGGCGGCGCCGGCGCGACGGCAAAAGCGCGGCCACTCGGGAGCCAGTACAGCTCGGACAGTCTGACGAGCTTGGACATCCACACATGATCGCGCGTCCAGAATGCGCGAAGAACTACCTCGCCTTCTTGCCGGGAGAGGCGGACCGTCTCGTCATCCATCGCGAACAGGTTTTTGTTGTGCGAATAGAATATGTCCTCGAAGGAGCTGAGCAGGCGGCCATCCACGGGCGGCGGCTCGAAATTCCACGTCAGCCACAGAAGCCGATAGGCCTGGCTGTCATAGAAATCCTCGCGCTGGATGATGATCGGGATCTGCGTCGTCGCGAGCTGGACCTCCACGACGATCGGCGAGCCGTCGTAGACGGCACGCACATCGGGGCGCCGACGGCCACTGTCGGTGACAAGATATTCGTCAACGATCACGCTGCCCGGTCTGGTGCGGGCATCCGCGTTCAGCAACTCCCCGACAATGTTCTTGATCTTCGCGTGGAGCGGGCTCTCTTGAGCGCCGTCGAACTGCCGGCCACTGATGCCATCCACGTCAGACGGCACCCCTGTCCACCATGGGCAGTCCTCGGGGGCGCCGGGATGATGCTTCCAATATGGGAGGCCGGTACGCGGCTCGCGCGGCGCATAAACCGCGTGCCCGCATAGACCACACGCATAGCGCGGCCGATGATCGAGCCGGGCCCTGGTCGCCAGTCTGCGGATGACTTGATAGTCATCCTTATGCATGCCCATCAAGTCTTCACTGGAGATGGACTGCATGGTCTCCAGATCGACAGCTTGTTTCAGCGTTCTTCTGAATCGCCGTTCCGCCATAGCCACGAACAGTCTCGATCAGTTCTCGCTCTCTGGCATGGAGCGACCGGCATCATATCGGGGAATCCATTCTATGAGGATTTGTATCGCAGAGGGCTGGGAGGGCCGGCCCTCTCGATACCCCTGCGTTGCCGCGACGCTCCGGCGCTTGGTACCCCGCGCTGGGCGGTGCAGAACTCGGGGCCATTGATCCATGACTGTCGGCGCATGTTCCGCCTTCAGAAGTACCTTGAACCTCGACCATTTTGTCCGAAGAATGTCGCATTCTTCGGACTCTCTTGCATCTGTCCGAAAAATGTATCATATTTCGGACATGCCTTCCATGACGCGAAAGAGCGACCTCCGCTCCCGGTTGCTCGACCGGATTGAATCCAACCCCGATCAGGTCTGGACACCCGGCGACTTCGCCGACCTCGGCAGCCGCGCCGCTATAGACAAGACCCTGCAGCGCCTCGCGTCCGCCGGCGAACTGCGCCGAATCGACCGAGGCCTCTACGACAAGCCGCGTAAGAACGAGCTGACCGGTCGCCCGACCGTCCCGGACTATCGCGCCGTCATCCGCGCCGTCGCCCGCCGCGACAAAGCGCGTACCGTCATCGACGGTATGACCGCCGCCAATGATCTTGGACTCACCACCGCCGTGCCGGCCCGGATCGAAGTGCTCGTGGATGCGCGCCTGAAACCGATCAAGCTCGGCAGTCAGGAGATCCATTTCAAGTTCGCCGCGCCCAGCCGCCTCTACTGGGCCGATCGGCCTGCCGTGCGCGTTGTCCAGGCGCTACACTGGATGCAGGACATGCTGGACCAGGATAGCGAGCGTCGGCGCGTCCGGACCGTGTTGCGCCGCCTCTTCGCCGACCCTCGACATGGCCAAGCGATCCGCGACGATCTGCGGGCCGGCCTCTCCGCCTTGCCGATCTGGATGCAGGAGTTCCTGCGCGGGCTGCTGGACCCAGCCGAGACGGACGAGGCACGGCAATGACCTCCGCGGCCTTCAAACAGATCATCACTGCAGCGCCGCGTGACCGGCTCGACCTGTTTCTCGCTACCGCCAATCGGCTCAGCGCGCCAGTCGGCAATGTCGAAAAAGACTTCTGGGTCTGCTGGACGCTGAACGCGCTCTATCATGAACGACCGGCTGACGGACCACGGCTCCTGTTCAAGGGCGGCACCTCGCTGTCGAAAGCCTATGGCCTGATCCGGCGTTTTTCCGAAGACATCGACGTTACCGTTTTTCGCGACGACCTGGACGAGACGGCATCGGTCGAGGAACTTGAGGCCCTGTCGAACAAGAAGCGTCGGGCCAGACTGGATGCAATCCGGGACGCATGCCGGGCTTACATCACCGACCCGCTCCGGGAATTCCTCAGCGCCCAACTCGCCGACGCCACCGGCGGCGCCGGCCATATTGAGATCGACGAAGCCGATCCGGACGGCCAGACATTGCTCGTCTGGTATCCCGAGGTCGAGCCGCGCGATGATGCCTATGTCCGACCAGCCGTGCGAATCGAATCCGGCGCAAAATCGGCTCTCGATCCCAACCGCCCCGTCACGGTCCGGCCTTATATCAGTGAGGAAACCGAAGGGTTGGACCTGACGATTGCCAGCGTGACCACCATCGAAGCGACCCGTACCTTCTGGGACAAGGTCGTGATCGCCCATGGGCTACGCCGCTGGCACGAACGGCGCGGCGTCCTCCGCCAGGAAGGCCAACGTGTATCGCGGCATTATTACGACCTCCATTGCCTGCTGGACTCGGAGGTCGGAAAAACGGCACTCGCGGACCGCGACCTCGGTGCCGACTGCGTGCGCCATGCACGCATGTTTTTCAACCGTCCCGATTTTGATCTCGCAAACGCGGTTCCCGGCACATTCGCAATCGCCCCCACTACCGGGATGATTGACGCCCTCCGCCGCGACTACGCGAACACCACCGCCATGATCTTTGGAGCGGCTCCCGAATTCGAGAAGATTCTGGCATCCGCCAAGAAGATCGAGCAGGTTCTAAATGATGGAGCTTAGCCGAAAATCGCGACATCGCCTGTATCGCGCGACCGAAATCATTCGAGCCGCCGTCGCGTCCATACGAGCTGGGCCATCCCACCGTCAGCGGCCTCAAACATGGCCGCAGAGATCGGTTCCACCATACTCGGATCGTCCAGGCGAACGCTGAGATAGTCCCGCGGGTTTTCTCCGCTCGTGCGCTCGCGCCAGGCAGCCCCGAGTTCCGAGCGCCCGGCGAACACCCGGAAGTCCGGTGCCCGGTCGTTGTCGCGGTTGTCGTTGGGGACGAACCGCGCCTTCACGTCGATGGTGAGTGTGCGGATGGTCCCGGTCCAACCGCCGTCCTTGGTGGGCGTAAATGTCCCGATGATCGACATGGCTTTGCCTCCTTCCGTTAACGGTTAGCCGCGCTTCGGGGACGAGCGCTCTCGTCGCGCCTTCGCAAATCCGCGGTCGGCGGCGAGGAAGCTCTCCAGCATGTAGGGGATGAGCTCGGCGACGGGCTCCGCCTCGCCATAGGTCTCGCGGTAGAGCTCGGCATAGGCCTGGAGCGCCTTGTTCAGCTCGGGCGTGACCGTGACGGTGATCTTGACCGGCGTCCGGTCGGGGAGCTTGGACAGCTTCAGGTCGGGCATGGCTCTATTTCCTCCGTCAGCCGCGATAGGGTCTCAGCACCAGGTCCTTGTGGACGATGACACGCAGCGGCCAGCCAGGCCGGACGGTGATGGTCGGCTGGATGTTGAGGTTGCGCTCGGTGATGCGCTGGCCGGCGCGGTTGGCGTCGCGCTGGGCGGACTCGCGGATCGCCCGGAGGAGATCGCCTTCCTCCCCGCCGAAGGTCAGCTCGGTGCCGACGCCCAGCAGCGTCGAGAGCGCCACGCCGGCGACCAGCCGCCAGGTGTGGTAGTCGACCTCGTCCTCGAGCCCGGCATAGCCCGCGGTGTCGGTCGCCGGCAGGTTCTCGATCACGACCGAGGAGCCGTCCGGCATAACGATCCGGTTCCAGATCACCAGCGCCCGGCTCTGGCCGAAGGCGACGACACTGTCGTACTTACCGATCAGGCGCGCGCCCTGCGGGATCAGGAGATGCCGGCCGGTCGGCGTGTCGTAGACGTTACCGGTGACCTGGGCGATAACCAGTCCCGGCAGGTCGGAGTTGATGCCTGTAACGAGGCTCGCCGGGATCGCCGTGCCGGCCATCACCACGTAGGGCGAGATGAGATCCTGTAACGGATGCGGGTTGTAGACGGCGTCGTCGACACGCTGCTCCAGGAAGTCGAGCTTGCGGCCCTGATGGTTCTGGTCGCGAGTCGGGTCGAGCGCGAGGCGGTTGCCGGCATCCGAATCTACGGTCGAGCGATCGGTACCCTGCCCCGCTGCCGGGTTCGTCGTTGTATCGTCAGCTCCCTGCCGTGCGGAGATCTGAAAGAACACTTCCGACTCGCGTGCCTTCCGCGCCTGCTGCGCGAGACGCAGGCGTTCGGCCCGGGCGGCATCGGCTTCCGGGTCGGGGCGGAACGCCGTGCCCGCACCCCCCGGCGGGACCACGCCGAGGTTGCGCTCCATGTCGACCACGGGCGGCCCGACGTCGCCGGGTAGCGGCGGTCCGAGTGCGGGCGCCGACTTCGGCATGTCCCCATAATCACGGGGCAGCTCGGCCAAACCTTCGGCGGTCGGCTTGTTCTGGGTGCTGTAGAGTTCGTCGCCGCGCCGGTCCTCGCGGAACGTCGGCGGGTCGAGCGCGACCAGTGTCGCGCCGAGAATCGCCGCCGAGCCGAGTGCCGCACCCGCAATCAGGACCTTGCGGTTGAAGCGCGTGACGGGCCGCGGCCGGGCTCGCAGCGTCAAGCTCTCCGGGTCGGTCTTCGGCGGGTTGCCGCCCGGTTCGGCCTGGTCCGACATCACCGGACCTCCGTCTCGTCCCGCGCCGGCGCCGCGTTCACCTGGCGCCCGTCCGTGCGATTGATCCGGACCACCTGTTGCGGATCCTCGCCGAGGCGAAGCTCGGCCGCGGCGAACAGGCGGTCGACGATGTAGTAGTTGCCGCGTACCCGGTAGTTGACGAGCTCCGCCCCGCCCTCGGGGCCGACCACGAACAGTGGCGGCGCCTCGCCCTGGTCGATGCGCCGGGGGAACTCGATGTAGACCTTATAGGTGTCGTCGAACGCCCGCAGCGGTCGCCACGGCGGATTGTCGCCGGTGATCTCATAGCGGAAGCGCAGGCGATCGAGCGCGAGATCCTGCGCGACACTCTGCGTCTCGTTCGCCCGCTCGTTCTGCCGGCGGAGGGTGACGAGCTCTTCCTGCGGATAGTGCCAGGAGACCGAGGCCATGTAGGTCTCCTCGGTGCTCTCCAACTCCAGGTGATAGGCGCGCCGGTCAGTGGTGATGACGAGGTTGGTCCGCAGGTCCGGCGCCACCGGCTTCACCAGCACATGGACCTGCTGCCGCTCACCGGTGCCGCTGGTGGTATCGCCCACCACCCAGCGCACCGTGTCGCCGGCCGAGACCGCGACCAGCTCCTCACCCGGCTGCAGCGCAATGTCGCTCACCTGCTCCGGCGACGCATAGAGGCGGTAGAGCGCGCCCTTCGTGAAGGGGTAGACTTGGATTGCGTTGATATAGCCGTCCTCGGTCGGCTCCAGGCGCGCGGCATCGTTCGCGTCGTCGACCCGATCCTTCGGCGGCCTCTTGTCGGGCGAGGCCGGCTCGTCCTTCGGCGCCGGCTTGAGCTGACCGGGCAGCGGCAACGGTTCGGGCACCGCGACGATCTCAACCGGCTTCGGCGGCTCGGGCTCGACGGCGGCAGACGCAAAATCGCCGGTATCGTAGGTGATCTCCGGGGGCGGCGTGCCCTTGGCGGCACAGGCAGCGAGCGCCAGCGCCGACACGCCGCAGAGCAGGATGCGAACAGGAGTCATGGCGATTCTCCGGGGTTGAGCTCGCGCGACCAGTCGAGGCCGTGCACGTAGATGCCAAGCGGGTTCTTGCGCAGCGTCGCCACCTCGCGCGGCTGGCGGATGACGATGGAGAGGATGCCGGTCCAGCGCTCGGTCTTGGCGAGGCTGCCGCCCTCCCAGGTCCGCTCGGTCCATTTCACCTGGAAGGACTCGTCCGAGGCGCGCACCACGCTCGTCACCTCGACGGAGACGCTGCGCTCGCCCACCGCCTTGAACGGGTCGTTGACGCGGGCGAACTCGTTGAGGGTCTGGGCGGCTCGGTCGGTGGCGTAGTCGTAGGCCTCGAGCCAGCGCTTGCGCACGACGATGGGGTCGATGGAGAGCGAGCGGACGTTGCGCACGAAGCGCGCCAGATGGTGGGCGATCTGGGCATCGGTCGGCTCGTAGGGCTGGATGGCCGGCGCCACGGCCTGGGCGGCGCCGAGCGCGTCAACCTCGACGACATAGGGCGTGATCCGGCTCTGCGCCGACTGCCAGATGAGGGCTCCCGCGAATCCGGTGGCGAGCGTCAGGCAGAAGAACGCCATGAGGCGCCAGTTCCGCGCCTGCACGCGCGCCGAGCCGAGACGTTCGTCCCAGAGCTGGGCCGCTTTCTGGTACGGGGTGACGGGCTCGGGGGTATCGCCATAGCGGTTGGTCGCACGCCGGAACATGGCTCACTCCCTCTCGGACAGGTCGGGATTGGCGCCGGCGCCGGGCCGGTCCCCTTCCCGAACCGCCTGCTCGGTCGAATGAAGGCGGGCGCGGCGGCGCTGCTCCGCGCGCAGGCGCCGCGCCCACATCGGGACACCACCATCGCCCGGCGACGCAGAGGCGATTGCGGGACCACCTGCCGATCGCCCGCCACCGGTCGCCTGCCACGCCGCAGCGCGGCCGCGCTGCGCGCTCTCGGTGAAGCCGCCGACCATGTGCGCGCCGGCGGCACGGGCCGTGCCAGCCCCTGCGCTGGCGACACCGGCCATACCGGCAGCCACGCCAGCCGCACCGGTGGCGCCCGACGCGGCCTTGCCCATCCCGTAGGCCGCACCGGTGCCGGCAGAGAGCGCCGTCCCGGCGCGCACGGCGGACAATCCGCCCGCACCGGCCATACGGGTGATACCGAGCGCGGCCGTGCCGCCGGCGAGCGTGCCCCCGGCCACCGCGCCCGCCGTGCCGACGGCGGCACCGGCCCCCAGTTGAGGTGCGCCGGAGACCAGGCCAGCGGCAATGCCGGGCCCGAAGATGCCGAGACCGAACAGCGCGAGTGAGGCCAGCACCATGGACATCGCCTGCTCGAGGCTGGGCTCCTCGCCGTCGAGCGCGCCGATGAAGTCGCCGAACAGGGTGGTGCCGATGCCGATGATGACGGCGAGCACCATCACCTTGATGCCGGAGGCGACCACGTTGCCGAGCACCCGCTCGGCGAGGAAAGCTGTCTTGTTCCAGAGCGCGAAGGGCACCAGCACGAAGCCGGCAAGCGTGGTCAGCTTGAATTCGATGATGGTGATGAAGAGCTGGATGGCGAGAATGAAGAAGGCGAGCACGACCACCAGCCAGGCGAAGACCAGCACGACGATCGTCACCGCGTTGTCGAAGAAGGTGGTGAAGCCGAGGAGCTCGCCCGCCTGCCGGATCAACGGATAGGCGGCCTCGAACCCAGTGCCGGCAACGAAACCGGGCCTGAGAAGATCACCGGCACTGAGGCTGTTGTTGGTCGCCTGCAGGCCGAGGCCCGAAAATGAATCGAAGATGGTGCTGGCAAAGAACTGCCAATTGTTCAGGATCAGCGCGAAGGCGCCGATGTAGAGCACCTTGCGGATGAGCCGGGCGAGGACGTTGGAGCCCTCGTCCAGCGCCCACCAGAGTCCGGCGAGCGTGATGTCGATGGCGACCAGGATGGAAGTGAGGAACGCGACGTCGCCCGTCAGCAGACCGAAGCCCGAGTCGATATAGGTGACGAAGGTCTGCGTGAAGCGGTCGATGACGTTGATGTCGTCCATGGCCAGTCGCCTCGCTCACCTCAGTCAAGCGGCGTGTAGGCCTTGCCGTCGCCGAGGAAGCGGTCGAACTGGGCCCGCGCCTGCTCCTGAGCGGCGGCCGTCCGGGCGCGCTCCAGCGCCTCGGCCCGGTATTGCGCGGCGACCAGCTCCTGGGTCTGGAGCTGCTGCTTGGTCGAGAGCGCGACGAGTTGGTTGGTCGCCTGTTGCGCCTGGAGACTGCCGATGGCGGCCTGGGACTCGGCGACGAGGCGCGCGAGCTCGCCGCTATCGGCCTCCACGTTCTGCACGACCTCGGCCTGCACCAGCATGGTCTGGCGCAGCGCGTCCATCGAATGCTCCCAGCGGCCGCGCGCGTCGCGGGCGAGCTCGTCGGTGGTGACGGTCGCCGCGTACTCCTTGGGGTAAAGCCGCGCGAATTCCTGCTCGGTGCGATCGACCCGAAACGCGATGCCCTCGGCCTGCGCCATCAGCAGGTTGATCCGGCCGAGCGCCGCCTGGATCGCGCCGAGGGAGGAATAGTCGAGGCGCTCCAGGTGCTTCGCCATATTCTGCAGCATCAGCACCTGGTTCTGCAGGCTGCGGATCTGGTTGTTGATCTGCTGCAGTGCCCGGGCGGCCTGCAGGACGTTTTGGCTGTAGTTGGAGGGATCGAACACGGTCAGCGCCTGCGCCGGCTGGATCGAGACAAGGGCGAAACACATCGCGAGGCACACAACAGCGAGATGCCGCTTCATGGCTGTCCTCCTTGTTCGGTGGGGAAGTCACACAGCAGGTCCGCCGCCCAGTCGAGGTCCCGTGCGAGGAGCCAGGCTTCGGCGAACCGTTCCGATCCGGCTTCCGCCAGCACACGGTCGACGAGCGCCTGGTCGGACGGCTGGGAGGCCGCGCAGAAGGCGAGCGCCACCGGCCCGAGGCCGAGCTCGAACAGCCGGTTGCCGCGCCAGGACTGCAGGTAGTAGTCGCGCTTCGGCTGGGCGGCGGAGATCAGCTCGACCTGACGGGCATTGAGGCCGAAGCGCTCGTAGGCGTCCCGGCTCTGCGGCTCAAGCGCCCGGTCGTTGGGCAGGAAGATGCGCTGCGGGCAAGACTCGATCAGCGCCGGCGCGATGCTGCTGTCGGCGATATCGGCGAGCGACTGGGTGGCGAAGACGACGGCGACGTTCTTTTTGCGCAGCGTCTTCAGCCAGTCGCGGATGCGCCCGGCGAATAGCGGGTTGTCGAGGAAGAGCCAGGCCTCGTCGAGCACGAGCAGCGTCGGGCGCCCATCGAACCGCGCCTCCAGGCGGTGGAAGAGATAGGTCAGCACCGGCAGGACGGCGCCCGCCTCCTGCATCAACGCTTCCATCTCGAAGCACTGCACGTCGGCCAGCGCGAGCGCGTCCGCCTCGGCGTCGAGCAGCGCGCCGTAGGAACCTTCGAGCGTGTAGGGTGCGAGTGCCGACCGCAGAGCATTCGACTGCAGGACGACAGAGAGCCCCGTAATGGTGCGCTCCGCCGGCGGGGCCGAGGCGAGGTTGCCGAGCGCCGACCAGACGACCTCCTTCACTTCCGGCGTGAGGACGACCTTCTCGTGGGCGAGCAGGCCGGCGATCCACTCGGCGGCCCAGCTCCGGACCACGGGATCGTCGATGTGCCGCAGCGGCTGGAACGCGAGCGCGCCGCCGATGCCGAGCGCATGGTGCCGTCCGCTCATGGCGAGCACTGCGGCGCGGGCGGAGCCGCCCTTGTCGAAGATATAGACCTGGGCGCCCGCGTAGCGCCGGAACTGCAAGGCCATCAGCGCCAGCAGCACCGACTTGCCGGCGCCCGTCGGACCGACCACCAGCATGTGCCCGACGTCGCCGACATGGGTCGAGAAGCGGAACGGCGTGGTGCCGCCCGTCTCGGCGAGCAGCAGCGGCGGTCCGTCGAGGTGGTCGTTCCACGCCGGCCCGGCCCAGACCGCGGACAGCGGCACGAGATGCGCCAGATTCAGCGTGTGGACCAGTGGCTGGCGGACGTTGGCATAGACGTGTCCCGGTAGGCTGCCGAGCCAGGCCTCGACGGCGTTGACCGTCTCTCGGATGGTGGTGAAGCCGCGCGCGTTGATGACGCGCTCGACCGCGCGCACCTTTTCGGCGGCCTGGGCCCGGCTCTCATCCCAGACCGTGACGGTCGCAGTCAGATAACCAAAGGAAACATGATCGCCGCCCAGCTCCTGCAGCGCCGCGTCGGCATCGACCGCCTTGTTATCGGCATCGGAGTCGAGGAGCGGCGCCGGCTCGTTGTAGAGCACCTCGCGCAACAGCACGCCGATCGACTTGCGCTTGGCGAACCACTGGCGCCGCATCCGTGTGAGCGCGCTGTTGGCCGCGGTCTTGTCGAGCGGGATGAAGCGGGTGACCCAGCGATACGGGAAGCCCAAGTGGTTGAGGTCGTCGAGCAGCCCAGGCCGGGTCGTGTTGGGGAATCCGAGCACCGTGACGGTACGGAGGTGATGCTCGCCAAGCATCGGCTCGAGCCCACCCGCGAGCGGCGTGTCGGCGAGCACTGCGTCCAGGTACATCGGCGTCTCCGGCACGGCGACCGGATGCTGCCGGGTCGAGACGGTGCCGTGCAGGTAGGTGAGCGTCTCGGCGTCGTCGAGCGGTGCGCAGACCGGCATCAGGCTGGAGAGCAGGTCGAGCGCCCGGTCGGTCTCGGCGACGAAGGCCTCGAGAGGGTCGCGGTAGTCGATGCCGCGCTCGTCGGGCGGCGTCTCCAGCAGCGCCCGCTCGGCCCGGTTCACCTGGTCCGGCGGCGGGAGATAGAGGAGCGTCAGATGATAGCTGCTCTCGAAGTGCGCCCGGCCTCGATATGCCGATTCGCCGTCATGCGCGCCCATGGTTTGCTCGAATGCGGCGCGGCGCTCCCGGTCGACCAGCCAGGACGCCGGATCGGGGAACTCGGACGCCGGATAGCTGGGCGCGGGGTGACGCTCGGCCTCGAAGAACAGCGCCCAGCCCGAGCCGAAGCGCCGCAACACGTTGTTGAGCCGCGCGCAGGTGGCGACGAGTTCGGGCTCGGTGGCGCTCTCCAGGTCGGGCCCGCGGAAGCGGAAGGTCCGCTGGAAGCTGCCGTCCTTGTTGAGCAACACGCCGGGCGCGATGAGCGCCGCCCAGGGCAGGTAGTCGGCAAGCCGCTGCGGCTTGCCGCGGTATTCGGCGAGGCTCAGCATCCGAGCCACCCCTTGTTCCGGAGGTGGCGGCTCAGCACCTGGCCGAACTGCGGATCGCGCTTCGCCGCAAATACCGCGAGTGAGTGGCCCATCGCCCAGACCAGGAGCCCGGCGATCCAGAGCCGGAGGCCGAGGCCGAGCGCGGCCGCCAGCGTGCCATTGACGATGGCGACGGTACGCGGTGCACCCGCGAGCAGGATCGGCTCGGTGAGCGCGCGATGCAGCGGCACCTCGAAACCATCAGCGTGGTCCGTCATGTGACCAGCGCCCCGCCGCCGAAGGAGAAGAAGGTCAGGAAGAAGCTCGTCGCCGCGAAGGCAATCGTGAGACCGAAAACGATCTGCAGCAGGCGCCGGAAGCCGCCCGAGGTGTCGCCGAAGGCGAGCGAGAGGCCGGTGATAATGATGATGATCACCGCGATGATGCGCGCCACCGGCCCCTCGATCGATTGCAGGATCGATTCCAGCGGCGCCTCCCACGGCATGCCCGAGCCGGCGGCGAACGCCGGCGTGGCGATGCCGAGGACAACGAGTGCGGCCAATGCCGGGAGTGCAATATGCCGATGGCAGGGTTGACGCATGAGCCTGCTCCTCCGATTCACAAGGTGCTTAGACGGGCCGGCGAGAGCTCGACGACGCGGTAGTCGCCATGGGCGTCGAGCCCCTCGACCCCGGCGATGGTCTCGACGCGGCGCCCCTCGCCCCGGCCGCGGATGAAGACCACGAGGTCGATCGCCTGGGCGACGAGCCGGCGGGGTACCGTGACCACCGCCTCCTCGATCAGCTGCTCCAGCCGGTAGAGGGCCGAATGGGCCGCGTTGGCATGGACCGTGGCGATGCCGCCGGGGTGGCCGGTGTTCCAGGCCTTTAGCATGTCGAGGGCTTCCGGTCCCCGGACCTCGCCGACGATGATGCGGTCGGGCCGGAGCCGTAGGGTCGAGCGCACGAGGTCGGCGAGGCCGACCACACCCGGCTTGGTGCGCAGCGCCACGCAGTCGGGTGCCGCGCATTGCAGCTCGCGCGTATCCTCGATCAGGATCACCCGCTCGTCGGCCCGCGCGATCTCGGCGAGTAGGGCGTTGGCAAGCGTGGTCTTGCCCGAGCTGGTGCTGCCCGCGATCAGGATATTGCGCCGGTCGCGGACGGCCCGGCGCAGGGCGTCCGCCTGCAACGGCATCATGATCCGACCCGCGACGTAGTCCTCGAGCGTGTAGATCTTGGCCGCCGGCTTCCGGATCGCGAAGCAGGGCGCGGTCGAGACCGGCGGCAGCAGCCCCTCGAAACGCTCGCCCGTCTCCGGCAGCTCGGCGCTCACCACCGGATTAGCGGCATGGGCCTCGACGCGGAGATGGCTCGCCACCAGGCGGATGATCCGCTCGACCTCGGCCGCCTCCAGCCGCTCGCCAGTGTCGACCCTGCCCTCGCCCAGTCGGTCGAGACGCAGGCTGCCGTCCGGGTTCACCATCACCTCGATGACGGCGGGATCGGCGAGCGCCACGCCGATGGCCGGGCCCATGGCCGTGCGCAGCATGGCGCGGCGACGCTGGCGGCTTTCCGCGTGCCCGTCGGTGCCGCTCATGGCTCGGCCTCCTCCTCGGACGTCTGCGCCAGCACCTCGCCCGCCAGCGTCCGGCCGCCGGCAATGCGCCGGCCGACCTGGTCGATGAAGGCTTGGAAGCGCTCGTGGCCGAGCGCGCGGGCGGCCTCCTGGTCTGCTTCCGGGAGCGGCGCCGTCACGGTGAGGTAGTAGCGGACGAAGAGCGCCAGGCTCTCCAGCAGGATCTGCTGGTCGCGTTCGATCCGGTTGAGCTGGCGGCTGAACCGGTCGAGCCGGACCTTGAGGCGATCATCGAGCTCGGTGGCGCCGCGCCGCGCGAGGAAGCTGCGCAGCGCGTCCGAGACGATCGCCGACTTGGACGAGCCGGGCTTGGCGGCAAGCGCTTCGAGCTGCTCCGTCAGCTCGTCGTCGAGATAGAGGTGATGGCGCGGTTTCATGGCATCCCCTCAGAATCCCGGCAGCAGGTCGTCGTCGCGTCGGCCCGGGTCGCCGTCGATACCGTAGGCGCGGGTGACGGTGGGGAGCCTGCGGGCGCGATCCATGGTCTTGGTCTGGGCAGGGGCGTCGGCCTCGTCGTCCAGGAGGTCGAGGTCGCTCTGCCGCGCGGGTTCGACCGGCTTCGAGACCTCGGGCTCCGGCATGCCGGGATGGCGCTGGTGCTGCAGCCCGCCCTCGTCGTCCGCGTCGGCGAGGCCGAGTTCGCGATCCGCCGCGGCGGCAAGACGGCTGTCGGTCCCGCGGATCCGCCCGGTCCAGTCGCCTACGCGCGGCGCCGGCCGGTCGCGGTAGCCGTTCTCGGCAAGCGCCGGCGCGTCCGCGATCCGAGCGGTGAAGTTGCCATCCTCGTAGTAGCGGAGCTTTTTAGCGCGGAGCGGCGGCAGGCCGGAGACGAGCACCAGCTCGTCGGAGGGTGGGAGCTGCATGACCTCGCCCGGCGTCAACAACGGGCGCGCCGTCTCCTGGCGCGAGACCATGACGTGACTGAGCCAGGGGGCGAGCCGGTGGCCCGCGTAGTTGCGCTGCGCACGCAGTTCGGTGGCGGTGCCGAGCGCGTCGGAGATGCGCTTGGCCGTGCGCTCGTCATTGGACGAGAACGCGATCCGGACATGACAGTTGTCGAGGATCGCGTTGTTTTCGCCGTAGGCCTTGGAGATCTGGTTCAGGGACTGCGCGATCAGGTAGGCGCGGATGCCATAGCCCGCCATGAAGGCCAGTGCCGTCTCGAAGAAGTCGAGGCGGCCCAGCGCCGGGAACTCGTCCAGCATCATGAGGAGTTGATACCGGCGGCGCTTATCCGGACTGCCTTCCAGGCGCTCGGTCAGTCGCCGCCCGATCTGGTTCAGGACCAGTCGCACCAGCGGCTTGGTGCGGGAGATGTCCGACGGTGGGATGACCAGGTAGAGCGAGACCGGCCGCTCGGCGTCCACCAGGTCGGCGATGCGCCAGTCGCAGGCGGCGGTAGTTGCCGCGACGGTCGGGTCTCGATAGAGCCCGAGGAAGCTCATGGCGGTCGACAGCACGCCCGAGCGCTCGTTCTCGGACTTGTTGAGCGCCTCGCGCGCCGCCTGGGCGACCACCGGATGCACCACCGGATTCTGCGGCGTACCCAGATGGTTGGTCGCCATCATGGCGCGCAGCGTGTGCTCGAAGGACCGGCGCGGGTCGGAGAGGAAGCTCGCGACGCGCGCCAGCGTCTTCTCCTCTTCGGCGTAGAGGACATGGAGGATGGCGCCGACCAGCAGCGTGTGGCTGGTCTTCTCCCAGTGGTTCCGGCGCTCCAGCATCCCTTCCGGGTCGACCAGGATGTCGGCGATGTTCTGGACGTCGCGGACCTCGTGCGGCCCCTTGCGCACCTCGAGGAGCGGGTTGTAGCGGGCCGAGCGCGGGTCGGTCGGGTTGAACAGCAGGCAATGCGAGAACCGCGACCGCCAGCCGGCCGTAAGCTGCCAGTTCTCGCCCTTGATGTCGTGGATGACGGCCGAGCCGGTCCAGGACAACAGCGTCGGAATGACCAGCCCCACGCCCTTGCCCGAGCGCGTCGGTGCGAAGGCCATGACGTGCTCGGGACCGTCGTGGCGCAGGTAGCCGCCTCCCAGCCGGCCGAGGAACACGCCGCGCGGCTCGAACAGGCCAGCCCGCTCCACCTCCTTGCGGGTCGCCCAGCGCGAGGAGCCGTAGGTGGTGACGAACCGCCCCTGCCGCGCCCGCCACAGCGAGCCGACGACGGCGACCACCGTGCCGAGCAGACCACTGGTGCCGGCCAGCAGGCCCGCGCGCCGGAACAAGTCTGGTGCATAGGGCTCGTAGGCGTACCACCACTCGAACAGGCGCCAGGGGTAGTAGACCGGCCACTGCAGGAGTTCGAACCAGGGCGCACCGAGCCGCGGCTGGTAGCCCAGCATCGCCGCGGTCCATTGCGTCGTCGCCCACACCCCGCCGATCACAATGGCGAAGACGATGAGCGCCTGGCCGATGAGGAGCTTGGTCGGTGTCATGCCCTTGAGTCCACACGTCGGCGCGACTTGTGCGTCGCGTCACGCCCCAAGAGATTCCTCAGACCGGCGGAATCGAAAATCGCATTTATTTACGCTGATCTACGCTCTCTTCGGCGCTTGCCAAGTAGGGGTAATAAGAGCGTAGCTGGCCGAGCGAAACGTGGAACTGAATTCGAGGACGGGGTAAAATCCTCACCTAAACGACATCCGAGTTCGAAGACGGCAGACGGTTGCCGCGGAAGAGGGATTCGGTAGGCAAGATTTGCATTTAGGGAGCTGGTGAATGAAGGCGCGATCAGCCCTTCTCGGTCTCATCATCTGGACCGCTGTCGTGGCTGCGGATGCCACGCAGGCCTCAGCCGCAGATTCGAGCGCGTACCAGGTAAGTGGGTTCAGGCTTGGAGCGACCGTGGAGAAGATCCAAGCAGCCGCGACCAAGAGTGGTCTCATCACTCAGAATGTCGTCCGTGGTCCGTCCTTCGAGCAAGCGATCATGCAGGCGCAGAGCAAGCTGATCCCAGGGCGGGACTACGCAGGTGTACGGATGGTTCGGGCGCGAGGTGAAGCGGCCGAGGCTCAAGTCACGTTCGCACCAACGCCAGAAGGTCCGCGGGCGATCAAGATCGTATACGATGTACTGCCTGGTGGCCCCGACATACCGACACTGGAAGCCAAGCTCCTCAATGACTACGGTGCGCCGAACCAGAGGAGCGAACGGGAATGGGTGTGGGGCGACACGGGGGCCTTTTACAGCCGCAAGAACGCTTATCTTGAATTTCGGCCGAACCCGGTCAGCGCCGGCGTACGAAGGCCTATCGCAACCTTGATCCTCGCTGACCCGGCCCTCCAGGAGCGCTCTCGGGAAACTATTGCTGTCGAAGCAGCAAAAGGTAGCTGATTAATACCTCCTCAGCGGCTGCAAACGATGAAGAGTTTTGCCTTACGCGGAGCTAGAAAGCCCAACGCTTGCCTGAAAGAGGTCGTTCCTTGTGTTGGGAAGATTGTCGGAAATGGGTGGATTTCGGGCTTTCGCTGCGCTCCGCCTCAATGCTCGTAAGGACCGATTACCAGCTCTGCCGTTGCCAGAGAATTGCCCGATCCTGGCTGAGCAATCCGTTCGTCAGGGCTGGGACATCAATTCAAGGCGAACGCTCTCTCGTGGTGATCACCCACAGCCGTTCTGCGAGTTTCCGAAGTCACCGGTAGCGAGCCCCTTCCTGCCGGCAGTGCTCCAGAACCCGCTCGATCCAGCGGTCATACCAGACCCACGTGTTCTTGTAATCGCCCTGGCAACCGTATCCCTTCGCTGGGTTCTTTGCGTCGAGTTCCTGCATGAGCTTCGTGTGGTCCCCGGGGCCGAATTTCGGGAAACCAGCCTCCTTGACTGCCGCGAGCACGTCCTTCCTGATGAACCGCGCCCGGTTCACCTCCTTGAAGATCACCTCGCCGACCTCTTGTGCCGTATCACTGCCAGGCTTCACGGTAACAACCGCGACATCAGAGCCGGCAGCCTTCTTCGCGGCGACGGGCACGAAAGCGACCTTGAGGCGGAAGGCCGGGTCCTTAACTTGGTCGTCGGACAGTCCATGCTCAAACGCGCTGATGAAGGACGAGACATGCAGGGGCAGTGAGGACGCCGTCTTCAAGCTGCTCCGCTGGTCAGGCCCAAACGACACGAACTGGAGAGCGATCGGCAGTCGCTTCTCAAGACCGAACTGCTTCCCGAAGAACCCCTTCAGTGCATCGTTGAAGTTCAGGGCACATGACTGGAGCTCAGCGCCAACCGCATCATCGATGCGGCTGGTCGACTGGTGCTCAATCTCGTTCCGTAGCTCGATGAGAAAGCGAAGGTTCGTCTTCGCTCCCTCGGAGAGCGGGCACTTGCCCGTGCTGATGCACTGGCTCAGATCCCAGTAGCGGTCGGCGCCGTGGGCCGTCTGCTTGCCCTTGTATTTGTAGGGGATGCCCTCGCGCTTGTAGTAGGCGTGAAGCAAGTAGGTCCAGGCGACGATGGCGGTCGTGATGAAGAGTTCGGCGCGGAACATCAGTCCGGCGGAGTTAAAGGTGTGGACTGCGGCGATCATAGCTTCTCGGGCCTTGATCAGGAGTTCGTCGCCTCGGGCGCTCAAGCCTGTTCCGGGGTCGACATCGGGCCAAGTCGACAGGAACTCGTCGAGGGCTTCGTCGGAAGCAGGCTTGACGCTCTTGTGCTTCTTCCTCGCCCTGATCTCTCCTATGAGTCGGTGGTTAATGGAGCGGGTCGGGCGGGTGAAGTAGGCCAGAATGTCCTGATCGTTCGTGAAGCCGCCCCCGCGATGAATCATCCCCTTGACGATCTCGACCTCCCACCGCTCGAGGGTGTTACCGCGCCGCCGCTTGATTCTTCTTGGTTTCGCCTCGTCTGCCATCGCCCTTTTCTCCGAGAAGGGAGCTAACACTACGGCTATGGAGTGGTCAAACTTCCGACGAACGCAACCGGTCACTTACTGATAGATCGGGCAATAGGAGTAGGATGGTCGGTATAACGCCTGGATGGCTGCTCCGCACTGGACGTTCTCGGACAGCCGCTATGAGACACGAGCATGCGCGGCCACGCCAGGTTCGGAGGGCTGCTTCGGGGTCGACAGCGGGCACGCCTACGAGCCTGATCGCAATCCTACGAGATGCCCGGACCGCGCCGCTTGCGCCCAAGCGACCAGGAGATCGTGTCGCCGCGCAGCGTACCGGACACTTGCTTCCCGAGGTTGCGCTCCAGTACCGGCCGCCATGGCACCAGCGTGAATTCGCGCGACTTCTCAATCACGGCAAACCGGCCGCTGACGAGGTCCAGCCGCCGGCGGTAGACGCCCTCGATCCGCTTGCCGGGCTCGCTTTCAGCGTATTGCAGGCCAAGTTCGCCGGAGAGCTGGTCCGCGACCCGCGTCAGGTCGCGTCGGCGCAGGAGACCGAGCATGTTGGCACGGTAGACGATCCGGTCCTGCTCCTGGCGGGCAAGCTCCTGCTCAATTAACCACTGCCGGCGCCGGTCGAGCGCCTGGCGTACCTGGCGCCCGAAGCCCGCGTCGCGGAGGCTGGTCGGCGTGTCGGCGAGCAGCTCCCGGTCGAGCCAGGTCGCGCCGTCGGCGCCGACCTGCCGGTCGAGCGCCACCGCGGACAGCATCGCGACGATGACCGGGCTCGCCCGTGCCCGGCTTCGTTCGTACGCCGCCGCCCGATCCAAATGATCAGGCGCGATCGTCCAGGTGCCATCCGGCTGGCGGTCGACGCCGATGTCCCGCCGCCGCATCGCCTCGAGCCGTCGCACGTGGGTCTCGGCGAACGCGGCCGTGGCCGTGGGGTCGTGCCGCAGGTGGATGTCAACGCTGTACTGCCCGTCGTTCGCGGCGGCGATCTCGGCGATGGTTCGGTCGACGTCTCTCGGCGCGGCCCGCTTCGGTGCGATCGCAATGATCGCACCGTCCGGCAACGGCTCGGTCGTGTCGGCCCTGCCGATATCGACGTAATGGGCGCGGCCGTCGACACCGTCTACGATCAGGTAGTGGCGGTCGTTGATCTCGTCGGAGAGACCGCGCGCGACGACGCGGCCGACCAGTCGCCGCGCCTCTGTGTCGGCCGGGTCGTAGATGGCGTACTCCGAGGTCGCCCTGTCCCGACCCTCGCGGGTCATCTCACGGTGCATGGTCTTGATGATGTCGCCGCGCTCGCCCATCCGGCGCAGCACCGGCTCCAGGTCGTCGGCCAGCCGCCACCGGCCCGGCTCTATCTCCTCGGCGAGTCCGAGGCGATGGAGCTTGTGCAGCCGGCCGGCGCGCAGCGTCTGGCGGAAGGCGTCGCCGGCCGCGGTGCCAGACCGGACAAGCCCGTCCTCGCCGATGTCGCCCAGCAGGCCGCGGTCGAGGCTGGTAAAGCGCTCCTGCTCCACCTCCCAGCGCAGGCGGTGCTCGATCTCCAGATCGGAGCGCGGCCCGAGATCCAGCTCAACGATCTCTGCCGCCCGCTCGCGCATCCCCCTGGCGAGGTAGTCGCGGGCGATGACGAGATCCTTCCCCTGGTCGTCGCGGCCGCGCAGCACGACATGGGTGTGGGGATGGCCGGTGTTGTAGTGGTCGACCGCCACCCAATCGAGCCGGGTGCCGAGGTCGTCCTCCATCTGTCGCATTAGCCGACGGGTGAACCCTTTCAGCTCGTCGTACTCGGCGGCGTCCTCGGCCGAGACGATGAAGCGGAACTGGTGCCGGTCGCCCTCGCCGCGCTCGAGGAACGCCCGGCCGTCGGCACGATCGGACTCGGCGTCGTACAGATCGCCGGGCAACCCCTCGCGGGTGACACCGTCGCGCTGGATGTAGCGCAGATGGAGCTGGGCCGCCTTCCGCCCCTGCCCCGTCAGCTTCACGATGCGCGACTTCACGATCACCCGGCGCGCCCGGTAGGCGGCATAGCGGTCGCGGGCGGCGAGCACCCGGCCGACGCCGGACCCACGACCGATGCGGTTGCCCTGGAAGGTACCGCGGCTCGGCAACGACCGGCCGCCGGCAAGCGCCATCGACCGCAGCACCTGGTGCAGGTAGCGACGCCCGCGCTTGCTGCCGCGGCTGCGGATCCGGCCGAGCCTCGGCGTGAAGTCGTCATCCTTCATGATCGCCGCCGGTCATGTTGCATCGTGATCCACGAGTAGACGGCGGCCAGCCGAAGCCGCAAGCCGGCGCCATGAAGATCGCGGCAGACCAAGGACTTACTCCCGCACTGGCGCCATCCTGGACGGGCATGGCGCCAGGGAAAACGATGTGCAGCCAACGACATAGGCGTCTCATGGCGCCATCCTTTTATCTTGCCCTACCGGGCTTCTGAGCCACCTGCCGTCCCTCCTACGATCACCTGCGATCTCTGACCGGACCTTGACTCGGGCGACCGGTCGCGCGCCGGCCAGGATCACCACACAAGGAAGTCGGGAGCGGCACCTGACGGTATCGCTCCCAGGGTGGCCGGTGGCATCATCCGCCACTCGCCAGGAACGCCTGTTCGGCGCTCTCAAAGCACTCGAAATGGCGCAGACCGAGCATCCAATGGACGTCTCGGTCGCCATCGACGAGACACGTCGCGACGTAGTAGCGGGCGCGGAAGTAGCCGAGAATCGTCACCCGCTCGAACATCTCGTTCTCGTCGTCGAGGCTCTCCCAGGCGCCGAGATTCATCTCCGCGATGCGTCCGTCCCAGTGGAAATCGGCGCGCTCGGCGGCGATAAATAGCTCGATAGCGGCGTCGATTCCGTCCGTTCCGAACTCGGCGATCAGGTCGCGGCGGAGCTGCGGGAAGCGGTCGAACGCGGCGTGCGGATGCGTGTGAAGTGTGGTCATCGGAACCTCCGTGGTTGCTGTCCTCCTCATCGAGGACAGCTCCCGCCATCGGCCGGCGAAGCGGCTGTCAAGGACGCCGGAGGCGCCGCGAAGCGGGGCGCGGGGGAGCCGAAATGCGGAGCGGAGCGCCAGCGCAGTGGAGCATTTTGGGGGGACCGCGCATCCTTGACGGGCGCTTCGTCCTGGCTGGTACGCTGGGACAACCGAGACGAGGTCCTCTCTCTCCGACAGGGCACCGGCCGCGCCGTCGCGGTTCATCGGTCCTCGCCCGGCACGGTACGCAAGGGCACGAACAGGCTGTCCGTGGCCACCGTCGACGACGACTCGCGACCGTCCGTCACCGTCGCGCGCAGAGGGAAGAAGAGACGCCGATCCGTTTCCGCGGCCCCTGCGGCCTCTGTTGCCAGACGCGACGGATCGAGCCGCGCGAGGTAGGCACGGGTCTCGCGCGGCAGCGGTCGCCCGTCGGTCAGATGCTCTTGGTAGCGACCGGGCCCGGCATTGTAGGCGGCGAAGAGGCCGGGGAACCCGAAGCGCTCGTAAAGGGTGCAGAGATAGGCGGTCCCGGCCAAGATGTTGTCGCGTGGGTCGTGCGGATCGCCACCAAGACCATGTCGCCGACGCATCTCTTCATAGGTCCCCGGCATCACCTGCATGAGCCCCATGGCGCCGGCGGACGAAGTGATCGGACGGCCGTCGAGCATAATTCGCCCCGCGCTCTCGGCCGCGATAACCGCGCGTATCCAAGTCTTCGGGACGGCGAACCGGGCGGAGGCCTCGGCGATGAACGGCTCCCAGCGGTCGAGCCGCTGCTCGACGGGGGCCGGTTCAGCGACGACGGAGGACGAGCAGGCAAAAGTCGCAAGGGCAACCGCGCCCAGCGCCAGGACGGTCACCCGGTCCATAGCGGCACGAGCCTCCCGATGACCCTGGCGCGCCGTACCGGCCCGAAGTACCGGCCGTCGAACGAGCCGGAGACACCGGCCATCAGCAGGAACAGTTCGTCGGCGGCGAGCGTGCGACAGCCGGTCCAGCGCGGCAGCGCACGGCCGAAGGAGTCGCGATTGCGACGCGTGGCGACATACGTGCCGTTGACGAAGACGGCATCGCCGACGGCGCAGACGACGTCGTCCGCAACCGCCACGAGACGCTTCACCAGGGGTGTCCCGACCGGCAGATAGCCACGGTCGGCCGCAAGCCTGCGGGCGTCGGGCGGCAAGGTGGCGAGCACCAGATCGTCGCGTGCCGGAACCGTGCGGCTGACCCAGTAGAGCCCCACGGGCGCGCTGGCGCTGGCATTCCAGACCAGGCGCGGCGCCGGCGCGGCGAGTGTTGCGAAGCCGAGGGCGGCGAGCCCGAGGCCCGCGAGGGCGAGCGGGACGCGCGGGCGGCGACGCCCGCGCCGGCGCCGCGTCGGCCGCAGAGCGCCGGACAGCAGGAGCCGGTCCTCACGCATCGGAGGTCGATCCCTTGGACCGGGAGTCGGACCACGCGTCGAGGTCGTCGATGTGGTAGCGGACGTAGCGCCCGTGTTTACGGTACTTCGGCCCGCTGCCGGTCACGCGCATCTTCTCGAGCGTCCGGCCCGACAGGCCAACATAGTGGGCGGCTTGGGCGGTGTTGAGGAAGGGGCTGCCCTTCTTCGCGCGGGCGGCGCGTTCGTGTTCGTCATCGCTCATTGTCGTCACCTCGTCGCTTGAAGCGCGCGACCGGCGGGGTCGCGCCGATGACGGCGAGGATGGGCGCGCGAGGAGGCGGTCCGGGACGGGCGAAAATGGCCGTCGGGGAATTCGCCTCCCTTTCCGGGACAGGCGAAAGGCCCCGCGCCCGGCAGGGCGCGGGGCCAAGGCGGCGGCCGTCAGTCGACCGGGTTCCAGATGATCGCGAAGGTGTCGGGATCGTCCTGCCCGGCGGCGCGGCCGAGGTTGGCGTAGAGCTTGCGCGGCCCGAACTCCGGGGCGGCCAGGCTCAGCGAGACATAGCTGTTGCCCGAGTTCTGGCCCACCCGCTTCCAGGCGGCGCCGAGCTCGACCCGCTCGCGGTCGTCGGTGAAGACCCGGAAGTCCGGCTGGTTGTCGGCGTCCTTGTCGCGGTTCGGCAGGAGCACGACGCTGCGGCGGATGCTGAGGGTGTTGATGAAGCCCTTGTAGGAGCCGTCCGCCTGGCGGTTGACGTATCCGATGGCTGCCATGTTCTGATCCTCCTTTGATCGTGCAGGGCGCCCATCGCCCTGCTCACGGCGGACCGTCCATGGCGGGCGCCGGACCGGCGCACCCGGAGGGCCGGAGCGCCAGCGGAGGACCGGTGGAGGCGGCTATTTTGGAGCGCAGCGGCCGCGAGGAAGCCCGCCGGAGCACCGCGTAGGCGGGCGGGGAAAATAGTCGCCGCAGCCGGTTTCGCCGCGACGGGGACCGCCATAGGTCCACCAGCCGGAGCAGGCGCATGGGCGGTTGCAACGACGGAGGATCACGACCCGAGGCAGCCGGTTTGATCAAGCGTGGACGGCGAACGTGGGCGCCGCTTCGACCACGCACAACCCTCGCGTCCGCTCATACAAGCCGCACAGGAACGCAGGCAACACGCCACCCGGCCCGGCATTCGGGCTGCCCGGGCAGCCGCCCCGGAGGCAAGCGGGTGGGGCGGACCGAAGGCAATCTCCCGTCACCCGCCGCCAGAACGGGGACCGGGAAACGCCCAGCCAACGAGCTTCGGTGCGCCGAGCCGGGTGCAAGACCCGTCTTGCCGGCGCCGCCAACGCGGTTTGTCAGCTATCGCACGGCGATCCCCCGGGCGTCAGCGCGACGGGCCGTTGGTCACCGGGAGCTTGATCCCCGGGTGACCGTCTGGTTCAACAGAACCATGCCGAAAGTTTTTCGGGAGCGGCTTGAGTATCCGTGTTTGGCCCGTGCCCGTGGAGAAGTGGAATGCATACCGACACGGTCGAGCCCTGGACGCACGATCACACCTTTGGACAGGATCGGCGGCGCAAAGGCGAGCGTCCCACACTGATCGTCACAGTCCTGACCATCGTGACGATGGTTGCCGAGATCGTCGCGGGGTGGGCCTTCGGCTCGATGGCACTGCTCGCCGACGGCATGCACATGGGCTCCCACGCGGTGGCGCTCGGGCTGAGCGTCTTCACCTATGGGTACGCGCGGCGGCACGCCGGCGACGCCCGATTCACCTTCGGCACCGGCAAGGTCAACGCGCTCGGGGCGTATACGAGCGCCATCATCCTTGCCGGCTTCGCAGTGATCATGGCCTGGGAGAGCGGCGCGCGGTTCCTGAATCCGGTCCCGATAGTTTTCGATTGGGCACTGGCCGTGGCGGTGATCGGGCTCCTCGTTAATGGCGTCAGCGCCATGCTGCTGACGGGCCGCGAGTCAGGCGCTCCCCGTGCCGATAACAGCCACCATCACCATGGACATAAGCATCAGCACACGCATCACCATCATCACCGGCACGACCACAACCTGCGCTCGGCCTATCTTCATGTGCTCGCGGACGCCCTGACGTCCGTCCTGGCCATCGTCGCCCTGCTGGCTGGGAAATACTTCGGCGCCGTCTGGCTCGATCCCTTCATGGGACTGGTCGGCGCCGTGCTCGTCGCACGGTGGGCCTGGCATCTGCTGCGCGATACCAGCGGCGTGCTGCTCGACCACCGAGCCGAAGAGCCTGTTCGCCGAAACGTGCGCCAGGCCATCGAGGGCGACGCCGACAACCGACTCGCCGACCTGCATATCTGGTCGGTCGGACCGGGAATCTATGCCGCCGCGCTCAGCATCGTCACGCATGAGCCACGGGAGCCGGAGCACTACCGGGCGCTGCTGCCCAACGAACTCGGCATCGTGCATTTGACCATCGAGGTCCATCGGTGCCAGGAAACCGTCGCGGCCTGAGGGCGTGCCGACGATCGGCAGGCGGCGCATCGTGGCTTTGCCAACGTCCGATTGCGTCGGCAAAAACCATCAGCGGATCACGGGGCCGGAACCGGTGTCGGACGCAGCATCGACAAGCCAGACTCGCGCATAAGGCAACAGCGGCTCCGGCAGTGCGTCGGGCGCGAACCAGCCCCACTCGGTGGCCTCGTCCGACCGGCGCTGGACGCCGCCGGTGAAGAAGCGTCCGCCCGTCAGGATCATAAGTCATCGCCGCGACACCCGGCCGGATGTCCGTGATCGCATGATCGGAGTCGTCGCCTTCGCTCACCATTTCGCGCCGGAGGATCGGCCGTCACCAGACGCGAATCAACCGGTGCCAACAACTTGCGCTCTCGGCCAGCCAACCACGAGTCGGCCGAAAAGCGGGCGGCGGCCGTCAGGCCGCCGCCCGCGACGGATCACGCGCCATCGAACAGGGACCGCACCCGCGCCCATTCGTCGACGGTGGCGAGCGTGCCGTTCTCGGTGCAGGTCCGCACCGGGAAGGCCAGCCAGCCGGGCAGCCAGCCCTCGACCTTGGCACGGCCGTTCGCCCCGTCGAGGCAGTCACGGACGATCTTCTTCTGCGTCTTGGCCTTCTCCGCGATGTTGGAGTCGGCACACCGCTTGCCCGCGACCTCGGCAAGCATGGCGTTGAGTACGGCCTTGTCGCGGATCATATCGAAGAAGGCGTCATCGGGCTGCCAATGCTGCCCCGCGTCCACGCCCAAGTGGTTGCCGACCGCCTCGACCACGGCGCTGCCCGCCTCAATCGTCTCGGCCATGACGCAGGCGGCGATGCGCAGCACGTCCTCGTCGGAGAGCCCCAGCAGCTTCGCGAACACCACGGCCGTGGGATAGGCGTCGTAGCCCGGCTGCGTGACGGAGTGGTGATAGTCGGGCCGTTCCAGCAAGGCCAGCACTGCCTGCCGCTCTGCGTCGAAGGCCTGCTGCGCCGAACTGGTTGCCACGCTCTCGGCGATGGCGTCGCTGCGCGCCTGCTGCGGCTCGGGCTTCACCTGCCAGTGGCCGGAGGATGCCACGGCGTGCGCCACCATGAGCCGCAACGCCACGCCCGGATGGGCCACAAGCGCGAGGCGGACCACGGCTTGGCGGTGCAGGTCGAGGTAGTTTTGCATCGCCTTGGTGACCTCGGGCCGCGCGGCGGGTGCGACCTCGGTCGCCTCGCCGTCCGCGTCCGCCGACGCGGCCTTCCGCGCCGCGCGGCGGGCCTCCTTGCGGCCGAGCCAGCCCTCGTGGAGTTCGACCTCGCCCCGGTGGGAGACGGCGATGAACACCTTGCCGCCCTTCTTCTTCGGGGTCTTCTCGTGCTCCCAGCTATGGAAGTACTGGCCGGGCTCCAGCACCACGACCTCGGCCCATCCGGCTTCGAGATACTCGTCCCGCTTCGCCGCGATGGCCTCGTTCTGCTTCTGCCAGAACAGGTCCGCGTCGGCGAAGTAGGCATCCTCGCCGAACAGGTCGGCGACGATCTGGCCGGGATAGTCCTCGACCGGGAACAGGGCGACGGAGGTGGGGATCGACTGGCCGCCGAACAGCCACTGCTTCAACTGGAAGCCGCGCGGCGCGTACTGCTCGGGATCGGCGAACAGGGCGAGCCAGTCCTTCTGCTGTGCCGTCGAGGCCAGGGTGAGATGGCGCACCGTCTCGGCGTCGATCTCGCCCCTGCGGTAGGCCGTCCTGATCCTCGGCAAGAGGTTACCGAGGGCGAGGCGGCGCTTCACCATGATCTCGGTGATGCCGAAGGTCTCGGCGATCTCCGCGACCGACTTCCCTTCCTTGGAGAGCCGCACGAAGGTCTCGTACTGGCTCATCTCGTCGGGGTCGAGCCGGGCGGCGTTCTCGATCAACGAGGCCTCGAGCGCGCCCGCGTCGTCGCCCGGCTCCATCACGGCGCAGGGCACGGGCTCGACCCCGCCGCCTTCCTCGGCGACCGCCTTGGCGGCGAAGTAGCGCCGCCGCCCGGCGACGATCTCGAAGCGCTCGTCCTCGCCGTTGGGCCGCACCAGCAGCGGCTGCAGGATGCCGCGCGCGCGGACGCTCGGCAGGATGTCGGAGACGTCCGGCGCGCGCTTGGCGTTCCGCATGTTGAACGCGGAGACGTCCAGTTTGTCGATCGGGATGTGTTGCAGTTGCATGGTCACTCTCCTTGGCTCTTGGGTCAGCGGCCCCACCGGAAGCGCAAGCCACGGGCGGGGCCGTGCGCCGCCTATCGGCGCGTCGGTCCCGCCCCATCGGGTGGAATTTCGGGGTTGCGGGTGCGGAGCGCGGCGGCGGCCTGCGCCAGTGCGCGCTCGGCCTCGGTGATGCGGCCCGCGATCCGCGCCGCCTCGGCAAATACCGAGAGCGGGAAGCGGGGTTCGAAATGGAGGTCGCGCTCGATGCCGAGACCGAGCGGTCCCTTGACGCTCTCAAGCTCGGCGAGGCTCACATAGCCAAGCTCGGGGCAGCCGAAGCCGAGGTCACAGAGCCCGAACAGGATGTCGGGCTCGTCCGGCATCATCTCGGTGATCAGCCATGTGGCCGCGCCGGTCGGCTCGAACAGCTTCACGACCGGCACGTGATCGGTCTCGCGCTCGGTAGCACCGTTGGCGAGAAGACGGTCGCGGATGTCGTCGGGGATCAGGATCATGGCGGACCTCCGGGTCAGAACAGGTCGAGCTGGTTGCGCGCGTCTTCGTCGAACAGGCCGACGTTCAGCGGCTTCTGCGGGACGCGCGGGGTGAGCGGCGCGACCATCCGCGCCTCGATGCGTTCGCGCTGGCTGATCGGGCGGACGCCGGGCACGAGGGTCTGCTCGCCCTCGGGCGTCGGCTCGCTGGCGAGCGGCACGGCAGCGGGCGCGCTCATGCCGCCGCTCCCTCCGCGCCGGCCGTCTCGCGGAAGGCCAGCAGGTAATCGGCGGCCTTGGAGGCGAGGCTCGCGGCGCGGAAGATGGCGCGATTGTCCTCGCGCAAGACCTCGAGCCAGGACCCGATGTAATCGGCGTGGCGCACGGTGGGCGTGATACTGAGGCTGGCGCACACGAACGCGGACGCCATCTCGGCGACCAGTTCTTCGCGGGCGTAGCTCTTGCAGCCGAACGAACCGGACAGGTCGCGGGCGAGCCGGGACGCGTGTCCCGTCCAGTGCCCAAGCTCGTGAAAACAGGTCCGGTAGTAGTTGATCTGCTCGAAGAAAGCGGGCTGCGGCGGCACCTGTATGAAGTCCGCGCTCGGCACGTAGAAGGCGCGCTCGCCGCCGATCCGAAAGTCCGCGCCGGTCGCGGCAATGAGTGCCTCGGCCTCCGGGACGGTCTCGCGTTCGGGCAGCGGTTCCGCCCCGCCAAGAACCCGCTCGGGCAGGCCGTCGCACTGCGCGACGTTGAACACGGTGAAACGCTTGAGGAAGGGCACCGCCTGCGGCTCGTCGCCTTCCTCCGCTGCGCGCTTCTGCTCGTCCTTGGGGATGAAGCGGTCGGCATAGACGACGGTGGTGCCGCGCTCGCCCTTGCGCACATGCCCGCCCAAGGCAAGGGCTTGGCGGAAGGTCAGCCAATGCTGGGCGGGGTATCCCTTCTCGATGACCGCGCCCCACAGGATCAGGATGTTGATCCCGGAATAGGCGCGCTCGGTCGCCGCGTTCCGGGGCAGCCCGATCCCGGCCTTGGCCTTGCCCCAAGGCTGGACCCAGGGCACCCGCCCGGCCTCCAACTCGGCAATAATCCGGTCGGTGACCTCCTGATAGATCGTCTCCCGCTTGCGCTCCGGCATGGCACACCTCCGCTCGCAAAAACTCGCGCGCCTTTCCCCGGAAGCGGGGTGGGCGGCGAGATGCGACCGGAAAGGCCCGCCAAAGGGGCGGGCCGCACCCGGAGGGCCGGAACGGAGTGGAGGACCCGGAGCGGAGCGGAGGGTTGCGGCGCGCCGCGGCGGGCCTAGAAGGGAGCGCCGCCCACCCCGCGCCACCGGGAAAGGCAATAGAAAGAACTTCACCGCCCGCGAGGGCGGCGGCCGTCGGGCAGCCCGCAGGGCTGCCTATCGCGCCAGGGATCGAAGCCCGAAGGGCCGAGACCGGTGAGGAGGAAACGCGATCAGTCCGGTGGACTGATCGCCCGACGAACGCGGGCTCGGTTCACGAGAGCCCGGCGGCCGGCCGCAGGCCGGGCGGGCGCCCGTCACATCCGGGACGAGGATATAAGGGAGCAGTCAGCCCTCTTTTGCCGCAGCAGGAGCAGTGGCTTCCATCGAGTGCGGTGCCAGCTTACGCACACGAGTTGGAGGCCATCGGCGCCGACGACGTTGCGGCTGTCTGTCTAAACGGAATGATGGAGGCGCCTCTGCGTCAGCAGGCCCTTCCCCCATTGTGGTCGATGACTCTGCCTTGTGGCGCTGATGTTACCTCGCAGCGACGGGAAAAACGCCCGTGGGCCCGGTGGACTGCCACAGGTTGACCACACAGAGGGGGTGCGGATTCGAGTTCGCCTGGGTGCAAGACGGTTATCGCCACGACTCGTCGCGCTGCTCCACGTAACCTGCACGCTGATCCGTCGGCAGCGCTCGGCACGATCGACGTTGCAGATACGCGGCGCGTCGATCCACGCAATCCGGCGGCGTCATGAAATCAGCTTAATCCTCCGTTAAGCACGTGGTGCTATCTGTAGGAAAATGTGCGCCTGTGCGAGCCATGGCGGATAAAACTTTCGTGACGAAGGCCGATGCGTCTTGACCGGCACGATGTCGGCCCCTAGATAGGCAACGCCTTGGTGTGCTGCGAGTGAGTCGCCGTTTGTTGGCTGTTACGGTATTGCAAAATAGAATGTGGCGTTTGCTGACAGCACTCTTAGTCGTTGTAGGGCTTTTATTGGCCCAGAGTCCTGCCCATGCCTCGCCGCATCATGCGATGCCGGCTTCCGTCACCACCACGGATACTCTGGGCGCGCCAGCGCCAGCGCCACCGAGCGACCATTCCCACGGCGAGCACGCCGGCTCCGGTCATTGTATTACCCCGTCGTGTGGGCCCTCGTTTGCAGGGCCTGGAAGCTCTTTCGCCCTGATTCACTCAAACCGCTATGAGCGGTTTCGGCCCGCTGGCGCCGATAGAGATCTGCGCTCCGTCGCCTTGGACCGCGATCCTCCCGTCCCCCGATCCACCGTCTGATCCCGTTTCTGTCGACGCGGCCACGCCGCGTGCCATGACGCACGTCGTGATGCGGCGCTAGCGAGGCCGCAAGGCATCCGGCCGCGGCTGGACAGAAGCCTCTTTTGAAACCTCACGGCCGTAAGGCCGGCTGGAACAGACACGTATCTTCCGTTGCGCAGACCGTGGGCATGAGCCCGAGGGCAGCAGGACGGGGAGCGGAGAGGATGAAAATGCGCCTCAAAGGCATTCTGGTGTCAACGCTGGCAGCGTTGGCCGTCGCGGGCCCGGCGCTCGCCGGCGAGTACGACCTCGTCATCGAGGAAAAGACCGTCAACGTCACCGGCCGGGAGCGGCCGGCCATGACCGTCAACGGATCGATCCCCGGCCCCGTCCTGCGCATGCGCGAGGGCGAGGAGGTGACGATCCGGGTCACCAACCGGCTCTCCGAGCTCACGTCCATCCACTGGCACGGGATACTTCTCCCGGCGAACATGGACGGCGTGCCCATCCTGAGCTTCGACGGGATCGCGCCCGGCGAGACCTTCACCTACCGCTTCCCCGTCAAGCAGAGCGGCACATACTGGTACCACAGCCATTCCGGCTTGCAGGAGCAGTCGGGCGTCTACGGCCCGCTCGTGATCGATCCCGCGGAGCCGGCGCCGTACCGCTACGACCGCGAATACGTGGTCATGCTCTCGGACTGGACGGACGAGGACCCGCACCGGGTGCTCTCCAACCTCAAGAAGCAGAGCGACTACTACAATTGGAACAAGCGCACAGTCTTCGACTTCTTCCGCGACGTCGGGGACAAGGGCTGGGACGTCACGGTCCGCGACCGCCTCGACTGGGGTGCGATGCGGATGGACCCGACCGACATCGCGGACGTGAGCGGCTACACCTTCCTCGTCAACGGCCAGCCGCCGGCCGCCAACTGGACGGCGCTGTTCAAGCCGGGCGAACGGGTGCGGTTGCGCTTCATCAACGGCTCGGCGATGAGCTTCTTCGACGTGCGCATTCCTGGGCTGCGCATGCAGGTCGTCCAGGCCGACGGCCAGGACGTGGCACCGGTGACGGTTGACAAGTTCCGCATCGCCGTCGCCGAGACCTACGACGTGATCGTCGAGCCCAAGAAACACCGCGCCTACACGGTCTTCGCCGAGAGCATCGACCGCAGCGGTTACGCCCGCGCCACACTGGCACCGCGCGAGGGCATGGCGGCCGAGATCCCGACGATGCGGCCGCGCCAGATCCTCACGATGGCCGACATGGGAGCGGCGCACGGCGGCATGAGCGGCATGCAGCACGACATGCCGGCCCAGGACCAGCAGCCGGGCGGCGCCCACGGTGCGGGGCACGAACCGCCAGGTGCGATGCCGGCGATGGACCACGGCAGCATGGGCGGCATGCAGCATAAGCCCGGCACGCAGAAGACGTGGCCCGCAGGCGACACTGCCTCGGACCAGCCCCAGGGCTCGACGGCGCCGCACAGCGCCGCCGGCGCCGGAGACCACAGCGGCATGACCATGCCGATGCAGCACGGCGCCATGCAGGAAGCACCGGCGGGCGGCGGCGCCACAGCGATGGGCCATTCGGCGATGGGCCATGGGTCGGCCGGGCAACCGGCCGCACAGCCGATGGAGCAAGAAGGCCACGGCATAGCCACTGCCGCGGGCCGGAGTGGCCCGGAACATGTCGGGCATCAAATGCCCCCCAGGGGCGAAACCGCGCCGGCCGGCGCAGCCCACGGCGGGATGGCGATGGATGACGGCTCGCCAAAGATTCTCAGCTACGCCGACCTCCGGGCCGTCGTGCCCAATTACGATACGCGACCGCCGGAACGGGAGATCCTGGTCCGCCTCACCGGCAACATGGAGCGGTACTTCTGGTCGATCAACGACAAGAAGTTCTCCAAAGCGGAGCCGATCAAGCTCCGCCACGGCGAGCGCGTGCGCATCAAGTTCGTCAACGAGACCATGATGAACCATCCCATGCATCTGCACGGCATGTGGATGGAGATCGAGAACGGCAACGGTGCCAATAACCCCCGCAAGCACACCGTTAACGTGCCGCCAGGGCAGACGGTCTACGCCGACGTGACGGCGGACGCTTTGGGCCAGTGGGCGTTCCACTGCCACCTGCTCTACCACATGGACACCGGCATGTTCCGGACCGTGGTTGTCGCCAACGTCGTCGCGCAAGCCGAGTGAGTGGGGTGGGAGACGATGATCAAGAACGGCATATGGCACCGGCCGCTGCTCGCTGTGGCAGCGGCCACGCTCCTGCTCACGGGCGCCCAGATGGCGCAGGCCCAGGTCGCCGACGAAGAGGTCTTCACGTTCCTGCAGGTGGAGCGGTTCGAGTACCGAGCGACAGACGGCAAGGATCTCTTGAACTGGGAGGCCCAGGGCTGGGCCGGGACCGACACCAACAAGGCTTGGCTCAAGACCGAGGGCGAGAAGCTTGTTGGCGGCAAGGTGGAAGACGCCGAGGTGCAGCTCCTCTACAGCCGGATGATCGCCCCGTTCTGGGACCTGCAGGTCGGCGCGCGTTATGACATCCGGCCGGACCCATCGCGCGGCTTCGCCGTCTTCGGCGTCCAGGGCTTTGCACCCTACTTCTTCGAGGTGGACGCCGCGGGCTTCGTCAGCGAGGACGGCGACGTCTCGGCCCGGATCGAGGCGGAGTACGAGCTCCTGCTCACACAACGGCTCATCTTGCAGCCGTCGGCCGAACTCAACTTCGCCGTCCAGGAGGTCGAGCGGCTCGGCATCGGGCGCGGCCTCAGCGATGTCGAGCTGGGGCTGAGGCTTCGTTACGAGATCGTCCGGGAGTTCGCGCCTTATGTCGGCGTCTCCTGGGAACGCAAGGTCGGACGGACGGCCGACTTTGCCCGACGAGAGGGCGAGGACGTCGACAGCCTCGCGCTCGTCGCCGGTGTCCGGTTCTGGTTCTGAGCCGCAGACATCGGTCTGACCACCACTGAAGCATAGGAGGTAACAATGCGCGCATTACGCACGCTCACCGGAACTCTGCTCGCGATGGCCGTGGCGGGCGGGATCGCCACGGCTAACGCGGCAGAAGCCACAATCGAAATGCTCAACAAGGGCGAGGACGGCCGCTTCGTCTATTCGCCGCAGCTCGTCCGCATCAAGCCGGGCGAGACCGTCACCTTCGTCGCGACCGACAAGGGACACGACGCTGTGTCGATCGCCGGCATGCTGCCCGGCGGCGCACAGCCGCTCAAGGTCCCGTTCAACAAGGACGGATCCTTCACCCTGACGGAACCCGGCGTCTACGGGATCCGGTGCACGCCACACGTCGGTCTGGGGATGGTGACCGTGATTGTCGTAGGCGAGCCGACGAATCTCGAGGCCGCCGAGGCCGCCGCCAGCAAGCTTCCCCCGAAGGCGAGAGAGCGCATGCAGGCGCTCCTCTCGCAAGTCTCGTGAGTGCAACTCAACCTACAGGAGTGTAAGCCTATGAAACTCACAAGCTTTGTATCTATGCGTCACATGCTCGTCGCATCCGCCGCCGTCCTGGCGCTGGGCATCGCCGGTGCGCAGGCCGGCCCGTCCGGCCATGGCGGAGACCACCACGGTAGTGGTCACGCCACGAGCTTTGGCAAGCCGGGCGACCCGGCCAAGGTCGACCGGACAATAGAGGTGGTGGCCAAAGGTCTGGACTACGGCATCGACAAGCTCCAGTTCCGGGCCGGCGAAACGGTCCGCTTCGTCGTCACCAACGAGAGCGAGCTCGTCCACGACTTCACCATCGGCGATGCCGCGACGCAGAAGGCCCATCGCGAAGAGATGATGAAGATGATGGACCAAGGCGGTATGGCGAGCGGAGAAATGAAGCACGACGACACGAACGCCGTGTTCCTTCGGCCCGGCGAGACCAAGGAGCTGGTCTGGACTTTCACTGAATCCGGCACGCTCGAGTACGCCTGCAACGTCCCCGGGCACTATGAGGCCGGCATGAAGGGGCCAATTGTCGTGGCCGACTCCGGTGCATCATCATCTTCGGCGTCTGAGGGTCACGACCCAGGACACGATACGGGGGCCATGCATAAGAACTAGGCGCGGGAAGTAGGACGGCGTGGCGAGCCGATGGGGCTCGCCACGTCTACCGTTCATACCGCTCGGCCAACCGCTATCGTTTGGGTTCAAATCGTGCTGCACGAGAGATACGCGGGCAGCCGCGAAGAGCCCAAGGGCGGCGCACGCATGCTTCGTGCCGGCTGGTTTCGCCTACTCTGGGATTGTCGAGAGCGTCGGCCTTGTAGAGGGCGATAAGGACATTAATCACCGTCTCGATTTCTCGGGCGTCCTTCATTCGAGAGAGTGTTGCCGGTGTCGCCGGCAGGAGAAGACCTGCGGAGGAGATCCGCCGCCTCCATCCCAAGACCTTGGGCGAGTCTCTCGACTACCTCGATGCTGGCGGCATAGACGCTGCGCTCAATGGCGCTGATGTAGGTGCGGTCGATATCTGCGCGGTGAGCCAATTCTTCCTGCGACAGGCCTTGGGCCTGCCGGCATTTTCGCAAGTTGAGCGCGAGCACCTCTCGTATCTCCATGGACGAGAGAGCAGCGGCTTGTCGAGTATTTCACCACGGAGTATTTTCGACAATCGATGGCAGCGAAGGTGGTGTGCTTTAAGACTACCGAATAGCCGGTAACGGACACGGCATAGGGAATAGCTCGTAATGGCGAAGGAAGAGCAGAAACCCGAAGTTGCCGACCACGTCCCCTGGGTGGAGCGGATCACGCCCTACGACGAGGCGCATTTTGTCACCTACCTCCGGCTGCTGGACGCCGAAGCGGACGGGGCCGAGTGGAAGGAGGTCGCCCGGCTGGTGCTCGGACGGGAGCCCGACACGGATGCCGCCGCCCGGCACTGTTGGGAAGACCACCTTGCGCGGGCGCATTGGATGACACGATCCGGCTACAGGCAACTGCTCAAGGACGCCTGAGCGGCGTGTCAGAGGAGAAACTTGCGGTATCCACCGCGCATGAGCGCCCGTCCGCGGCGGACGGCGCGGCGGACATGGTCGCGCAAGTGGTCGCGCGGATCGCGCCAGTCGGCCTCGACGCGCGCCTCGCCGAAGAGCGCGATGGCGATGTCACGATAGGGCGCGCCGTCGAGCCATCCGTCGAGCGCCTGCAGCACCACGCGGAGCCGCCGCCCGTGCGGCTCGATCATCCGATGGTCTGGAAATCGGCCGCGCCCCATAATGTTGGCGAGGCCTTCGAGCGCAACGAGACGGGCTCGGAGATGCGCGGCCGGAAGAACGGCATCGGTCAGCAGGCGCACCGGCTCGGACAGGCTTGTGCCGCGGATGTCGAGTTGAAGCGCGCAGCCGGCTTCCGAAAAGAGAAGGTGCTGTCGCCCATCAGGCATCCGGAGGAGCGCCGCCCGGCATGGGGTTTCCGACAAGCTGAAGCGGCCGGTATCGCCCCGTGCACCGGCGGGAAGCGCGCGGGTTGGCAGAACGTGCGGACACGCGCGCGAATCCCAGAAGACAACGGCCTCGGTCGCTGTCCGCTGGGGCGCATCGGCGAAAAAACAGGCACCAGTCGGCCAGCTCGGGCAGCTCCGTCCGCGCCGTCATGATTGTCAGGTTCGGCGCGGGCCGCTCGATCGTGACGGCAGGCGAGGCCTCGGACCAGGCCTGCCGGTAGTCTGCGTCGCGGCGCAGGAACTCCCACGCCCACCCCCGCCGCGGCAAGGCGGCGGTGTAGTCGTAGGCCGCGCATCGGCGCCAGTCCCCACCGGGGCTGATGTTCGGCGGCTTGACCATGCCGGCAGGCTTCCGCGTCGAGCGCGGGAGAAGACCGCCACCTGCCCCCGATATCCCCCGTTGTCTGCAGTCTCCTCCCCAGTGCCTGATTCCGAGCGCCGGGCCGAGCTCACGCGGCGGCGGACGCGACCGGCGCCCAGAGCACCGGGTCCGTGAGGTCGCCGCGCCGTCGCACGTTGGCGAGGCTGGCCGGGGAGACCTCGAGATAGCCGGCGACCGATCGCGTGCCGGCGAACGACCGTGGCGCCGCGATGCGCCGCAGGGGCCAGCCTGCCCGCCTCAGGATCCGTTCCATGGCGACGTCGGTGACGGTGACGATGTCGGAGAGGCCGCGGGACAGCCCGAACTCGATCATGCCCGCGAAGAGCTCGAAGGTCGCCCGGGCGACGCCATGCGCGCCTTCAGGGCCGTCGCGTTCGACGTCGAGCGCGAAGCGGCTGCTCTCCCACACGGCCGGGTCCGACGGCGCCGGCGCCCCGGCCAGCAGCGCGGCGAAGGTCTCCGTCAGCATGGTCGGGCCAATCGTCGGCAACAGCCGCACGCAGCCCTGGACGCGGCCGCCGGCGCCACGCTGCAGGAGATAGACGGGGTGGAGCGCGTCGAAGGTGTCGATCTCCATGTCGCCGCTGACCTCGACGTCCCAGTCGAGCCGCTGCTTGAAGACGCGGTAACGTAGGCGGTACATCTCGGCGAGATCATCGGCGAACGCGCCGTACCGGTCGGACGTGATGAGTTGCATCATGATCGCCTCCTGCGAAGGGGAACTTTCGCGCATTGGAGGCGAACAGCTGGCGCGAGACACCCTGTGCACTTGCACGGGGTGACGAGGTGCCCCCGCTCAGTGCAACGTCGGCTTGGATGCGGACAGGCGTGCCACGGCCTGGCAGACCGTGCGGACGTTGAGCTTCATTTTCGCGTTGTCGAGGTGGAACGCCACCGTGCGGCGGGAGATCCCGAGGATGCGGCCGATTTCCCAGGCGGACTTGCCCTGGGCCGCCCACTCCAGGCACTCGAACTCGCGCGGCGACAGCGCGGCGCCGTCGACGACGCGGTCGGCGGCAAGCTTGCGGCGGGCATGGGCGTGGAAATACAGCGCCATGAGCTGCAGGGCCGTGGCGTGCGCCTCGACGCTGCGGCGGAACGCCGGATGACGCTCGTCGGCGGCGAAGGTCACGGCGGCGACCGGCCCACGCCCGTCGTGGATCGGAATGGTGAAGCCGCAGCGGATGCCGAAGGCGGCCGCCTCGTCGAAGAACTGCTGTTGCCGCTTGGTGAGCTCAGACTGCCCGGCGCCGGGCCCCCATTCGAAGGGGTCGGCACCGCGCGTCGCCTGGAGGATGACCGGGTCGACGCGCTCGTAGTGGCTTTCGACGTAGTGGCCGATCCAGGCGGCCGGATAGGTGGAGACCACCAGCGCCTCCGCCCCACGCCGGTGGGGCATGGACAGATAGGCGAAGCAGGTGAGGTCGAGCGCGGCCGCCGCGTCGGCCATGGCCTTGTGCAGGTCGTCGAGGTCGACGCTTTCCGCGAGGCGGTCGATGAAGGTCTGAAAGATGCGATGCATCCGTCTTCCTTCCGATCGACGCGAATGGGGCCTTCCATTTCGGATCGTCTTGCCGTCGCCTGCCCAGGGCCCATACGCGAAATCCGTTGCAGGAATTCTATCGCTGGTGCGCTCGACGAAACAAGCAACGAACCAAAACTTGTGAGGACTGTTATTGGCCATACGCCTCGGAAACAACGGCCGATCTTCGGTTTCCTGCCCTCCTCCGGACGATGTCGGCATCGTCGGCCACCGTCGCCGGCGGTCACCGTGATCGTCGCTTCACGTCACGACGCCAGGGGGTCCCCCTTCCGACCATTGCCGGTCAAACGGCTGCCCTTGGCGGAGCGCTTCCATGAGCGGCGTGAGGAATTCCCTGATGGAGCCGACCACATCGGGGAGCGCCGGTGGCGGAAGAGCCGGGCGTCCCCAGCGTTGGAATGCCTGCCACTGCTGCTGCTTGCCCCGGTCGCTCGCGAACTCGTCGCTCAGCCCCACCGGGGTGACCTCGGGCAGCGCGGTGCCGCGCCGGTCGAAGGTGACGCGGACCGCCGGGGCGAGCGTCTGTCCATCGAACGGGAAGGACGACGCCAGCACCCAGAGATCGTAGTAGTCCTTCATCCGGCTGTTCAGCATGCCGAGCGGGACGATCGCCTCGTACTTTTCGGCGACTACCGTCTCCCGTGGATAGGCGCGGATGCGCGGGGCGGGAAGCGCGAGAAGCGACGGGGACTCGATCTCCTCGGCCTTCGGCGTCACGGCGTCGCCGAAACCGATGTTGACCTGAACCGACAGGCGGGCACTGGCGAGCTGTGCCTCGAGGCGCACGCGGGCGCCGGGGTGCCCTTCCTCGTCCCGCATCGGCTCGACCTGGACGGACTCGGTGATGAACTCAAGGCCGTCGTCTTCCTCCACGGGCGTATCGCAGAGCGCCCGGAAGGTCGTGGTCAGCGCCTCGATGTTCCGTTCGCCGAAGCCGAGAAGGTCGAGGTCGCGCGTGGCGCGATACGGTTCACCGGCCCAGAGGATGAAGAGCAGGGCGCCTTTCAGGATGAAGCGGTCCCGATGACCAGACGTCCCGAGGCGATAGAGAAGCCGTTCCAGGGCGTAGCGGATGAAGACGAGATCGACGTCCTCGCCGCGCTCGCGGGCGCGGTTGGTGAGACGCTGGCGAACGGACGCCGAGAGGTGGCTCGGCTTGTCTGAACAGTTTCGGGGCTGTCGCTAAGTGGATGTCCGCCTTGGTTATGCTGCGGCCGGGATTGGCTGCTGCGTCGTGAGATATGCCTGATCGGGGGCCTGCCCGCCAAGCGATGATTGAGGTCTCCGGCCGTTGTAGAACGCCAGGTACCGGCTGATCGAGGCGCGGGCCTCCGGTACGTTGGCATAGGCGCGCAGTTGGCGTCGAACGCCGCCTTGCCTGCTCTTGCGAGGGGCAGAGCCTCGGAACGGTGACGTCAGTCGTCGTGTCGCGCGACAATGGTGCGATGGCTTTCCATCCGACAAAGACAGCACCGGCAGCGACCACGGTGATGACAAAAATGGCGGCCGGACTTGAACGGCGCTGCAGGTCCGTGGCTGAGCGCTTATACTTCTTTTGGTTCATGTCTAATCTCTTCCGATGCGTTGGCATCCAGTCGAGAGTCGTGCGGGCGCCGTCGACAACCGGTCATTCCGACTGGTCTATGGAGCCGATAATGAATTCGGCTCATTGTCGGTCCCCCTCAACGGCCGGGCTGGTGAAAATGTCTTTGAGGCGGGGCATAAACCGGGGCACTCTCTCGGCGTAGCGTCGGTACACGTCACCCAATTCGGCTTCGACTTCCCGCTCTTCGCGCAGGGAAAGACGCCAGTACATGACAAGCAGAACGGGAAACATCGCCAGTGTGAGAATGGTCGGCCACTGGAACAGGAACCCAACCAGAATCAGGACGAAGCCGACATATTGAGGATGGCGAATGCGGGCGTAAGGCCCCGTGGTCGCGAGCGTTCCCGTCCGTTGTGCTTGGTAAAGGACACGCCAAGCGGCCGAGAGCAGGATGAACCCGCCGCCGATGAAGCCGAAACTCAGAATGTGGAAGGGCCCGAGGTGCGGGTTTGCCTTCCAGCCAAACAGCATTTCCAGGAGATGGCCGGAATCATGGGCAAGCCAGTCGACGCTTGGGTAGTTGGTCTGCAACCAGCCCGATAGGAAATATATGGTGAGCGGGAAGCCGTACATCTCAGTGAAAAGCGCGACCAGAAAGGCGCTGAAAGCACCGAATGAGCGCCAGTCCCGGCCAGTCTTCGGCTTAAAGAAGCTAAAGGCGAACAGGATGAAGATCGCCGAGTTGATCACCACCAATAACCAGAGACCGTAGGCTGGAACTTCGTTGCTCATCTGTCGTCCTCCCGCGGTTCGTCGCGGTGCGATCCGTGATCGCCCCCGTGGCTGCCATGCATGAAGAAATGCATGCCCACGCAGAGTCCGAGAATGAGGAGGAGCGGCAGATAGCCCAGAATATGCGCGGCATGCTCTTCCCACAGGAAGTAACCCGCCACTGCCAGGAATCCGAGCAACACCATGCCGGAACGGGAGAAAATGAAGCTCCGGAAGCCGCTGGTTTCATGCTGCGCCATGTCGCGTCACCTCTTCCGACCCTCGTCGTTTCCGAAATACGGTCGAGGTCATCCGCCCGCGCCCTGAACCATCTGATGGCCTTTGCCGCCGATCTGGATCTCTCCGCGAATCCTGAGATCCCGCTGATCGATCACCCAAATTTTCGGCTCATCGGCGCTGGAGACGTAGAGCTTGCCCGTCCCGCGAACGACGGCGAGGTGGTACGGGGCGGGAGCCAAGGGAACACTGCGCTGGGCGCCGGTAGCGAGATCGATGGCAACCACCTTGTCGCCACCAAGGACCGCGATGAAGAGCGTGCCGCCATCATCGGACAGGTCGATCCCGTGGAGGGCCGTTTCGAGGCGAATCGTCTTCACAACCGTTTGGTCGCCGACCTCAACGACGGAGACCGTGCCGTCGTCGACGTTGTTGACGTAGAGAGTGACGCCATCTCTGGACAGAACGATGTGTTCAGGGCTGCCGCCGACAACGGTATTCGACCGGACGATCCACCGTGCCGTGTCGATCTCGCTGACCGTGTCGTTGCCGGTGTTGCTGACGTAAAGGCGGTCACCGCCAGGAGCGAAGGCCGCGTAATTGGGTAGAGGCCCGGTGGCGACCGTCGCGACCACCTCATAGGAGCCGAGGTCGATGGCACTGATTGATCCGGCGTTGGGATGGGTGACGACGGCGAACCGGCCATCGTCACTGACCGCGACGTGGTGGACGGCGCCGGGTACATCGATGCGCCGGACCACGGAGCCGTCGGCCGTTCGAACGACCGAGACCGTGCTGAATTCCGCAACGGCGTTCCTGGCATCGGCGGACGCGGCGCCATGGTGCGCGGCATGCTCATCTTCGGATACGCCCGCCGGCTTCGCTGGCGCCTCGCCGCCTGATGCTCGCGTCTCGAAGCTTCCGGCTAGCAGGAACTGCCCATCGGGCGTCCCCGCGAGGCCATGAACTGCCGCCAAGCCGGTTATCGTATCGACGATTTCGTCCGGCGCGGCATCGACAGCGACAATCTTGTTCTCTCCGCCGAGGGGCACATACACGAACGGCTCGGCAAGAGCCGCTTGCGCTCCCAACACCAGGATCATCAGTCCTGTCCAGGCGGCGACTCGGGGAATCGATATGGCGTTCATAGATGGTCGTTCCTTTCCGTAAGGCGCATTGCCGCGATGGGTTGGACTCTTTCTAGATCTTGACCGAACGCAGCCGGAGAGCGTTGCCGACTACCGATACGGACGACAGACTCATCGCCGCGGCCGCGAATATCGGTGAGATCAAAATCCCGAAGTACGGGAAGAGGATCCCCGCCGCCACCGGCACGCCCGCGGCGTTGTAGACCAAGGCGAAAAACAGGTTTTGCTTGATGTTGCGCATCGTCGCACGAGAGAGCTTCCTGGCCCGGACGATGCCGTTGAGATCGCCTTTGACCAGGGTAAAACCCGCGCTCTCGATCGCCACGTCGGCGCCGGTGCCCATGGCGATGCCGACATCGGCCTGGGCCAGTGCAGGTGCGTCGTTGACGCCATCGCCCGCCATCGCGACCTTTCGGCCTTCGTCTTGCAGCTCCTTGATGATGTGCGCCTTGTCTTCGGGCAACACGTCGGCACGGATCTCGTCGATCCCGAGTTTTCCAGCCACCGCCTTCGCGGTACGCTCGTTGTCGCCAGTCGCCATGACGATGCGGAAGCCTTGTTCGTGCAGCGCCTTCAGCGCGTCCGGCGTCGTCTCCTTGACCGGATCGGCGACCGACACGAGACCGGCGATTTCGGACCCGACGATGACGAACATCACCGTTTCGCCTTCGTCACGTCGAGCATTGGCGGTCTCGGAGAGCTTGCCGCCGTCGAGCCCCAGATCGGCGAGAAGCTTTGCGTTGCCGAGCGCCACTGATTTGCCGTCGACGATGCCTTTTACCCCTTTGCCGGTGACGGCTTCGAATTCATTCGCGTTAGCCAGCGCAACATCGCGTTCTTCGGCCCCGGTGACGATGGCTTCGGCGAGTGGGTGCTCCGAGCCCCGCTCCAGGCTTGCGGCCAAGCGCAGCACGTCGTCCTCCTCATGCCCGGGTTGCGGCAAGACGGCGACGAGCTTCGGCTTGCCGACGGTCAGCGTCCCCGTCTTGTCGACGATCAGCGTGTCGACCTTGGCGAAGCGTTCCAGCGCCTCGGCGTTCTTGATCAGCACGCCGGCTTGTGCGCCTCGGCCCGTTGCCGTCATGATCGACATCGGCGTTGCCAGGCCCAGCGCGCACGGACAGGCGATGATCAAAACGGCGACTGCCGAGACCAGTCCATATGAGAGTGCCGGGGCAGGCCCCCAAAGAGACCATGCGATGAATGAGAGAATTGCAATGACGATCACGGCTGGTACGAACTTGCCCGCCACAGAGTCGGCAAGTTTCTGGATCGGGGCACGGCTGCGCTGCGCGTTCGCGACCATCTCGACGATCTGGCTCAGCATGGTGTCGGAGCCGACGCGTTCGGCTTCGATCACGAGACTGCCCGTGCCGTTGATTGTGGCGCCGGTTACCTTGTCGCCCTCGACTTTCTCGACCGGAACCGGTTCGCCGGAGATCATCGATTCATCGATCGACGAACGTCCCTCGACCACCACGCCGTCGACGGGCACCTTGTCGCCCGGGCGGACGCGCAGCCGATCGCCGACCTCGACGTCCTCGAGCGGGATTTCCTCCTCGCTCCCGTCCTTGCGGATCACCCGGGCGGTCTTGGCGGCCATATCCAAAAGGGCGCGAATCGCCGAGCCCGTTCGCTCGCGCGCGCCGAGCTCCATCACCTGGCCGAGCAGCACCAGCACGACGATCACCGCGCCGGCTTCAAAATAGACCCCGACATGGCCCTCCGCATCGCGGAATCCGTCCGGGAAAATCTCCGGCACGAGCACGGCGACGACACTGAAGAGATAGGCCGCGCCGACGCCCATCCCGATGAGCGTGAACATGTTGAGACTGCGGTTGATCACCGACTTGACGCCACGCACGAAGAATGGCCAACCGGCCCAGAGAATGACCGGTGTCCCCAAAGCGAGTTCGATCCACAGCGTTACACGCTCGCCGAAGATGTCGCGGACGAAACCGAGCCCAACAAAGGGGCCCATCGTCAGCACAAGAAGCGGAACCGTCAGCACGGCGCCGATCCAAAACCGGCGCTTGAAATCGACAAGCTCGGGATTCGGTCCGTCATCGGGGGCTGGAACCCCCATAGGCTCCAGCGCCATGCCGCAGATCGGACATTCTCCCGGTTCGTCCCGCACGATCTCGGGATGCATCGGGCAGGTATATTTCGTGCCCTTAGGCGCTGTTTCGGCCTTGTGCTCGCCGGCGAGATAATGCTCCGGGTCGGCCGCGAACTTATCGTGGCACTTTTGAGAACAAAAGTGATAGGTCTCACCCTCGTACTCTCGGCTCGGCTTGTCCTGATCCACCTGCACCGTCATTCCGCAAACCGGATCTCTGGCCGTCATAGCCTTGACCGAAGCTGTTGCACCGTCAGAGCGATGGCTGTGATCGTGATCATCGTGCTTGTTCATTGGCTTGTTCCGGCTTTCCGGTTCGATTGACGATGTATGCTGCGGTCTTCCGCGACTCTGGCTTTTGTTGGACGACGGTTTCAGTCGGAGAGCAGACGCTTTCGTTCTTCGAACTCCTCCTTGTCAATCTCGCCGCGGGCAAAGCGTTCGTGAAGGATGTCGAGGGGCCCGTTCGTTCGTGATTGCGATCGGGCTACCCGTCCTGAATCGCCACCTAGCCAGCGGGCCGCGAGTATGATCGCGAGGATGATCCCGCCCCAGAAGACGATCATCATGACGGAGCCAAAAATCATGTGTCCCCAGCCCCAGCCATAGTGCCAATAGTCGGATCGATCGGCCGGGGTTTGCGCAAGTGCCGGCATCGATACCACCGCGGTGGGCAGCGCCAGGGCCAAATTCGTCAATTGTCTTCTCATTTGACGCTCCTTTCGTGGTACATGGCCTGTCCAATCATCTCTTCGATGTGAAATGCGACTTCGGCGTACAAACCGTCACCGCTGTCGGTATTCGCGGAAACGTTCGCAGGATCTCTGTTCTCACATCTATAAGGACGGCGAGAGACGCTCAGCGTTACAGTGACGGGGATTCGAGGCAGTGATGGACTGAGGCGGCAGAGATCGTCTGAAGCTCTTTGGGAGCCTCGCCTGCCGTGCCTGAACAGGCGTAGAGCGAAGGCGGAACAGCGGCACTCGGCCCGAAATCGGCTGCCGATCGTCCATAGATCGGTCGTTCGAAACCCTACAAAATTGTGTTCCGGATACTCGTAAAGGTCCTCTGCAAGAGACGCATCGCTAAGCTTTCACGACGATCCGTTCTTCGTCTGACGTCACAGGTCTGCGGCTACGTATCCTTACCGGCCGATGGCTGCGAGAAATAGGCCAGTGAGGAGGAGTATCGTTCCGGCGCTGTGAGAAAGAGCTTGTGACAGCCCTCCGAGCAGAAAAAATACGCCCAGCCCTCACACTCCTCCTGGGCGACGGCCTTTTCGGGCGTCAGGCGCATGCCGCATACTGGGTCGGTTACCATTACGTCTTTTTCGGGTTCGAAGCCGGCCATCAGTGAAACACCATCCCTTCGATGTGAAAGCCCGCGTCGACGTAGAGCGTTTCCCCGGTGATGGCGCTCGTATAATCGCTCGCCAGCATAAGCGCCGTACGTCCCACCTCGCAGGCGTCCACCGTGCGCCGCAGCGGCGCCTTGCGGACGGTCTCATTCAATAGTTCGTCGAAATGCTCGATGCCCGAGGCCGCACGTGTCGCGACCGCCCCGGCCGAAATCGCGTTCACCCGGATCGCCTTGCCACCGTGTTCATGGGCCAGGTAGCGTACAGACGCTTCAAGGGCGGCCTTCACTGGCCCCATGACATTGTAATGATCGACCACTTTTTCTGCGCCGTAGTAGCTGAGCGTCGTCAAGCTGCCACCTTTGTCCATGAGCGGCTCGGCGAGCTTCGCCATACGGATGAAGGAGTGGCACGAGATAAGCATCGATTCAGCGAAGCCTTCTCCCGAACAATCGGTCAACCGGCCATGGAGATCTTCCTTACGGGCCCATGCGATCGCATGAAACAGAAAATCCAATCGGCCCCATTTCTGCTCGATCTCCCCGAAGACGGCCTCCAATTGTCCCGGCTCGGCGACATTGCAGGGCAGGAAAAGTTGCGCGTCCACCTGTTGCGAAAGCGGCTCAACAAAGGGCTTGGCCTTGTCGTTCAGATAGGTGATGGCAAGATCGGCGCCGGCGTTCCCAAAATGCTGGGCCGCCGACCAGGCCAAACTGTGTTCGTTGGCAATTCCCACCACCAACCCCTTCCGGCCTTTCATATCGATGAGTTCCATTTTTGCGCTTGCTCCTTTCTCCGGCCAGGCGGGCCAGGCGCGATCCGTCTCGCCGCGCACGATATTATTCGGGACCAGACATAGCTGCGGACGACAGGGTCACAGCCTGGGTCAGGGCATCAGCACATAGGTGCCGGGCGCTTCGCCCAGCCGCCGATAGCCCTTGCGCGCCGCCCCCAGGCCAGGGGGCTTAACGGGTTCACCCGAATGGTCGCTAAGCCACCCTAGCCAACAGGGCCACCATGAACCCTCATGGTGGGTGGCCCGCGCCTGCCAGGCGTCAGGGTCCAGGTAGGCCGCGAGATCATCGTGGGTGGCGATCTGGTGACGACGCCGGGTGTTGCCAGGTGGGCTCACAATGCCGGCATTGTGGCCGCCATTGGATAGTACGAAGGTAACATCGGCATTGGTTTGGCTGTGGATCTTGTAAACCGACCGCCACGGCGCGACATGGTCCGAGAGCGTGCTGACCGCAAAAATCGGAATGCGGATGTCATGCAACGACACCGGGCGACCGTCGACGCGATAGCGTTCGTCCGCCAGATCATTGTCGAGGAACAGCTGCCGGAGATATTCGGAGTGCATCCTGGCAGGCATGCGCGTGGCGTCAGCATTCCACGCCATCAGGTCGAACATCGGTCGGCGCTCTCCCATGAGATAATTCTGAACCATGGCCGACCAGATGAGGTCGTTGGAGCGAAGCAGCTGGAACGTGCCGGCCATCTGCTTGGTATCGAGACAGCCCTGCTCGGCCATGATGTCCTCGAGAAAGCTGACCTGGGCCTCGTCAATGAACAGCATCAATTCGCCGGCTTCCGTGAAGTCCGTCTGCGCGGCGAAGAGGGTCATGGTTGCCAGCCGGTCGTCGCCATCGCGGACCATGGCCGCCGCAGCAATCGACAAGAGCGTTCCACCGAGGCAGTAGCCGACGCCGTGGACGCGGCTTTCCGGCGCGATAGCTGACACCGCGTCGAGCGCGGCCATGACGCCCAGCCGGCGATAGTCCTCCATACCAAGGTCGCGATCTTCGACCGTCGGATTTTTCCAGGAGATCATGAAGACCGTGTGACCCTTCTCGACCAAGTATTTCACCAGCGAGTTCTCGGGGCTAAGGTCGAGGATATAGTATTTCATGATCCAGGCAGGCACGATCAGGATAGGCTCGGGATGAACCTTATCCGTCGCCGGCATGTATTGGATCAGTTCGATCAATTCGTTACGGAAAATCACTTGGCCCGGTGTAACCGCCAGGTTGTCGCCGACCGCGAACCGTTCCGTGCCGGCAGGTCGCCCCCCACTGACCGCGCGTTGCCAGTCTTCGAAGAAGTTCACCGCGCCGCGCACCAGATTTTGGCCCCCGGTATCGAGGGTCTCCTTCAGGACCTCGGGGTTGCTCGACGGAAAATTCGCAGGCGACATCATATCGAGCAACTGCCGGGCAACGAAGGAAACGACCTCTTCATGGTGCCTGGAGACGCCGGAGATGCCGGTTGTGGCGTTGTGCCACCATTGCTGGGTCAGGAGAAAACCTTGATAGATCGCGTTATATGGCCATGCCTGCCACGGATCGCCGGCAAAGCGTTTGTCCTGCGGCAGGGGCTCGATGCAGGCCTCGCAATGAGGATCCGAGCAAGCCCGTGAACAGTATTCCAGATAGCGCGCCCATTTGCGGACGGCCTTCTGAACTAGTTCTATTTGCTTGTCGGGCGACATGACGAGATGCTGCGCCCAGTCCGTATACGCTTGAGCAAGCGCCACGGGTGACACACCGGCGGTGATCTGCCCGAGTGTCGCATGGAGAGGTTGATCCAGGGATAAACCCCTCCCCAACGGTTCGTTGCGAGGCGTTGCCAGCGCGGTTTGCTCCGTTCGTACTTTCGTTGGATGGTGCCCCATGGTTCACGCTCCCATCGGACAGCACGCGGCTTCAGGTTGAGCCGCGCAATGAATGGCCGATTCCGATTCTCCTCGTTGCAACTGCTGCGACCGAGGCAGCGCAGATTGATGCATCAGGACGGCGAGCGCCAGCGCCGCCAACCGGGCGGCCGGCGGATCGGCGCGGGAGCTGAGCACCACCGGCGTGGCGAGGCCCATGACGACGCCCGCCGCCGTGGCGCCGGCCAGATATTCGAGATTCTTGGTCAAGATGTTGCCGGAAACGAGATCGGGGACCAGCAGGATATCGACATCTCCGGAGACCTCCGAGACGATGCCTTTCTCGCGGGCTGCGACGGCTGAGATGGCGTTGTCAAAGGCCATTGGGCCGTCGACGATCGCACCTGCAATCTGGCCCCGTTTGGCCATCAAAGCGAGACAGGCCGCGTCGAGGGTTGATGCAATGGCCGGATTGACCGTCTCGACTGCGGACAACACAGCTGCCTTCGGTGTTTCTATGCCAAGGAGCGTGAAAAGCGCGATGGCGTTCTCAAGAATCTGCGCTTTCGCGTTGAGGTCCGGCATGATGTTGATGGCCGCGTCCGTGATCGCGAGGAGCTTCGGATAGGCTGGAATGTCGACCATGAAGACGTGGCTGACGCGGCGACCTGGGAGTCTGAGGCCGCGGTCCGTGTCTAGCAGGGCCCGCATGAAGGCATCGGTGTGAATGTGACCCTTCATGACCGCGTCGGCATCGCCGTTTCGGACGAGATCGACACCGGCGCGGGCCATATCGGGGTCGCTCTTTGCGGAGATGATCGCAGCCCGGTCGATCTCCACATTGGAGGAGGCTGCGCAGTCCAGAATCGCGTCGGGATCGCCGACGAGCCGGGGTACGATCAGGCCAAGCGCCACAGCTTCCTGAACCGTTTCGAGGACAAGGCCTTGATCGGCGGCGACCACGGCGACGCGGATTGGCGTGCGCTCCTTCGCACGTGCGACGAGATCCTCGAGAGTGGCGGGATGATCAACCATGGGCTCGCACATTCTCCTTTCCGGATGCGCTCAGAATGTTTTGCGTGTGACACGCGATGACCAACTCCTCGTCAGTCTTGAAGGCTTCGATGAGCACACCGCTGTCATCGGTCGATATGAGGTGTTGTTGACCGGCGTTCCGCTCCGCGTCGAGCGTGAGACCGAGATAGTCAAGCCCCTCGCAGATGCTGGCGCGGATTTCGGGCGAGTTAGCGCCGATACCGCCGGTGAAAATCAACCGATCGAGACCGCCGAGCGCGGCCGTCAGGCCAGCCAGGTGCCGGCGTGCATGGTGGCTGAAGAAATCGATCGCCTCCGCCGCCTCTGGAACGTCCCGCCGGGCCAGGAGATCGGCCATGTTGCGGCTCAAGCCGGACAGACCGAGCAGGCCCGATTCGGTGTAGAGCACCTGTTGAAGGGCGTCGGGAGTCATTTGCTTTTCGATCAGGAGGTGCAGGAGAACGCCGGGATCGAGATCGCCGGGACGCGTCCCCATGGGAAGGCCGGCAAGTGTACTGAAGCCCATGGTGGTCTCGACGCTGTGTCCGTTCCTGATCGCCGCCATCGACGCGCCGTTGCCGAGATGGGCAACAATGATTCGTTCCTCCGCAGCTGCGTCGCCGTCACGCCGGCGTACCTCGCCGATGACATACTCATAAGACAGGCCGTGAAAACCGTAGCGCCGGATACCCTCTTGCTCGAAACGGCGCGGCAAGCCGGTCAAGCGCGCCACGCGTGACAAGCCATGGTGAAACGCGGTGTCGAAGCAGGCGACCTGCGGGAGATCGGGCCGTTGTCGTCGGACCGCTGTGATGCCGGCCAGGTTATGGGGCAGATGGAGGGGCGCGAGCGGGACCAGTTGCTTCAGCCGGACCTCGAGCGCGGGCGTGACCACACGCGAACAATCACAGCCCTCTCCGCCATGTACCAACCGGTGGCCAACGGCAACGGGTGTCGCTTGCGTGTCGCGATCCTCGGCCCAGTTCAGAAGCAGGTCGAGGGCCGCGTCATGGTCGGGAATTGCCCGCGTTTCATCGACCAGTGCCGTCCTGTCCGCTGCCCTCACAAGGAAACGTCCTTCGTCGAAGCCAATGCGTTCCAGAGAACCCGACCAGGTTCGCTGGGGCTCGGCGGGAGCCGCGTCGAACAGCGCGAACTTGACGCTGGAGGATCCGCTATTGATGACCAGGATCGCGCCATCAACGGCCATCGTTCTTCGCCTCGCCTTCATTCCCTACTGTTCCCGCCGCGGATGTCTCCTGGCCGTAAAGCTGCCCGAACGCCTGTTCGTAGCCGGCGTCGCGCCACTCGCGGACCTCCTCGATCGCCCCGGAAAATTCGGCGAAAAGCTCTCGTTCCCTTTCCAGCAAAGGATGATCCTCGGGCAGCGGTTTCCGCGTCTTGGCAATACCATCTGCCAGAGCCGCGACACCGCGCATCCATGGGTTGAACGACTCGGAAAACAAGTAACGGCTCGTTCGCATCGGATGCAGCCACTTCAACGACTCCGCGGTCCATGGATTGCTCGCCATCTGAACCCACGGACTGACGAAGCTCCGGTAGAACGCCTCGCCCGCCTCGGAAACAGCCCGCACTTGTTCGAATGCCTGGCTTTGCTCCGGAAACTTCAGATCCTCGACCCGCCGCTCGTCAAACCGCACGGTGAATTGCGGCTTGTGGCAGTCGGGGTCGCCGCTCGGGTTGTCGATCTTCATCTCGTAGAGGCCCGGGGCGAGGGCTTCGATCTCATCGAGGTTTTCGAGAATGGCGCGATGTTCAAGGCGGGCGACCTTGGCCGACACGAAGATGCCGAGATGGCCCACATGCGGATTGGTCAGATAGACGATCCGTTGACCCGCCTTCTTCAGATCGGCCGTATCCTCATATACGGTCGGAATCCAGCCCAGAGCCTGATGCGGCGGCGTGATGTTGTCTCCGTAGGAGGCAAAGATGACCAACGGATTGCGGATGCGGCGCAAATCGGCGATGCAGCCGTCGCAGATGCGCATGATGCCCTGTTCCAGCTTGTTGCCGATGAACAGGTTTTCGACGATCGCCAGTATTTCTTCGCGGCTGAGGAAATAGAACCCGTTCCACCAGCGCTCGAACTCGAGGAAGCGCTCGCTCTCGGTATCGACCTTGTGGAACAGACCGGCGTATTTCTCCCAAATAGCCTTTTCCGGCTTCAGGTTCTCGAAATTCAGGGCCAGCCACGCGCCATCGAAGCGGCCGTTGCCGAGATCGGCCGTCAAATGCGTGAGCCAGGCGCCGCCGAGCAGTCCTCCGGTCACCCGCATCGGATTGACGCCGGCCTCGCCTGACCAATAGGACAGCGGCGAGCCGTTCAGCACAGCAGGGCCGACCAGACCCTCACAGTCGGCCGAGAGCAGAGTCATCGCCCAACCGGCCTGACAGTTGCCGTAAAGGACAGGCGGCGTGCCGGAATGGCGTCCGGCGACCTCCTCCACGAAGCGCCTGAGTGCATGTAACACGTCGGCCAGTGTCTGGCCGGGCGATGGCTCCGGGAAAAAGATCACGAAATATGTTGGATGCCCCTCGTGGAGCGCCATGCCGACTTCGGAATCGTGCTTGAACCCGCCGATCCCCGGCCCGTGCCCGGCGCGCGGATCGACCACGATGACCGGCGGCTTGTCGGAATCGACGCAGTCGTCCCAGCAGTCATCGCCGACTTCCGTAATCCGCAGGAGCGCATAGTTCGCGGGAGGCTCGAAGCGCCGTGCGTCGAGGATCGTCTCGTATTTGAAGTCGAGCAACGGCGGCAAACCGGCGCGTTCATGCTCGAGCATATTGTCGGCGCGTTGTCTGAGCGTGTCCCAGAAAAGGATCGTCCGCTGCCAGAGGTCGACCTGGTAGTCGACGAGATCCTGGCCCGGCAGTCGAGCGTCCGAAGCATCCCCCACACGCTTCTGACGCCGGGCATCCGCCTGGCTTACCAGTTTAAGTGCGGGTGCCCGTTTGTCGCCGGCATCGGTTGTGGCTTTTTGCCTCTTTGCCGTCGTCATGGCCGGCCTCCCCGGCCACTGTGCGCGGCAAAGAAATTGTAAAGCGGCGCGAAGACCAGTGCTACATACCAGCCATAGGCGAAGCTCTCGGCCAGGCCGAGGAAAAAGCTCTGCCAGCTCAGCCAAGTGAAGCCAGGAAGGAGCCGGAACCAGCTTTGATACATCGCCTGGCCGGGAAACAAAAGGTCGAAGCCGACGCAAAGAGCGAAGGTGACGGCCAGGAAGAGGCCTAGGCTCAAGCCGAGCGCCATCACGGGTATTCTTGAAGCAGACTGAACCGGCAGGGGCGTCCCCGCGCGCGGCGGCGTCCTCGAAGAGATATTGAGATCAGACATGGCGGTCCTCCAACTGGGGCGTCGGCGTCTCGGTCTTGGCACCGGGTCCGACATATTGCTCGGGCGCAGCCTCAAAGCGCTCCCGGCATTCCCGCGAGCAAAAATAATAAACATTGCCGTCATGGACGCTCGGCTTGGCCTTGTCGGTACTGACGGTCTTGCCGCAGACGGGATCGACGTCCTTGGTTGGGGGAATCCACCGCAACTCCTCGGCATTCTTTTGCCGGCTGTGGTTCGCATCGCCGTGCTTGGCCTTGCCGTGCCCATGTCCCATGACATGGGCGCCGCAGCCGAAGCGCATCATCACGAAGATGATCACCGCCCAGATCAGGAAGTAGAAAAGCGCGTTCATGAACCCTGCCCGCGACTACTTTTTCGCTGCGCTTGTCTTCGAGGCTGCGGTGCCGTCGTTCTCCGACCGCTTCACGGCAGCGCTCTCGTCGTCCTGGCCCGCCGCCGCTCGGCTCGCCTCGTGCACCAGCCCGGCGCAGCATTTGGACGTGATCTCGGCAAGCTCCCCAACATGGCTGGCGAGCGCCCCGAAGAGATCGCGATAGGCCTCGGCTTGCCGTTCGAAAAGAGCCTTTGGATCCGAAGCGTTTTCGCCAGGCTCGAACGCCGCGCTCATCTGGCCGACGCGGGATTCAAGGAATTCGGCCTGGCGCCTAGTGACCGCTTCCGTCGTGTCGAACATGAGATTCGTCATGCTCCGGAGCGCTTCAACATTACGCATTTGCAGGGCCGTGATGGCTTCGAGGTCGAGCCCCCGATACTGCAGAACTGCGGGATTGGTGGGTTTGGATGTGTTTGGCATGGTCGTCTCCTTCGGATGGTCCATCAGATTGAGAACGGGTGACCTGAAGCTGGTGCGCGACGGCGCGCCAATGTATTCAGGCCGACGTTCAGATAGACGGTCCGGGGAGCAATTCGTTACAGTTCGGAGGGTCCTTCCCCGATCTCCGCACGAACATGGCCGGCGTAGTCGCACTCGCAATCGAGATAGCCATGAATTGGGCAGGTCCGACAGGTCTCTTCCAGCCGCTGCCGCAAGGCCTGGCGGGCCCGGTGCAGACGCACGCGAAAATTGCTCTCCGTGATGCCGAGCGTGCCAGCGATACTTTGGCGGGACTCGCCGATCAAGTCGGCGCGCCACAAGATTTCCGCATACTCCGACTTTAGGGTCGGAAGAAGTTTGTAAAGGCACACACAGACAAAGAGATCGAGATCGCTCTTGGCTTCGCCGGTCAAGAGCACCGACTCCAGATAGTGGTATTCCGCGTCCCTTTGACGCTTCTTGCCTTGGGCGCGGTAATAGTCGACTAACGTCGTCTCCAACACCCGGCGCATCCAGGCGCGCAGCTTTTCCGTGTCGCGAACATCGCCAACCCGGGCAAGCACCTTGACGTAGAAATCGTGCAGAACGTCGGCGGCCTCCTCTTCATTGCCGAGCCGCCGCGCGAGAAAGCGAAAGAAGTCCTGCTGAATTTCCACCATGACTGCATGGACGGCGTCTCGTGGTGAATCACTGTCTTGATCGTCAGTCATGTTCTCTCCCGGCCTCGTAGATATGGCGAGAGATCATTTTCACCTGTTGCGACATAAATCTCGAAAATGGCGTGATCGCCGGATGATGAGCGGGGCTTGGCAACTGCTCAGTGACCGCCATGTTTTTCCTCCGCGGTCCAGCGCGACAGAAAGACGCGCTCATAGGCGAACACTGCGGCGATGGCGGCAACCGCGATGACCACGATAAGCGGATCTGATTGCAGCTTTATGGCGCCAAAGACGCCGAGCACGAGCGCGTCGAGCGCGATAGCCATAATCAGTACCCAGCCGCTCGCGTCGATCTCGTGGCGCAGGCGGCGGAACACGCCCCAATGGATCAGGATATCCATCACCAGGTAGAAGAAGGCGCCGAGCGATGCGATGCGGCTGAGATCAAAAAGCACCGTCAGGACTCCCGCAATCACCACGGTGTAAACCAACGTGTGCTCGCGGATCGGACCGGACATGCCGAAATGACTGTGGGGGATCATCTTCATGTCGGTCAGCATCGCCAGCATGCGCGAGACGGCAAAGACACTGGCGAGCAGCCCCGAGGCGGTCGCGACAACAGCAAGCGCGATGGTGAAATAGAAACCGTAAGGACCGAGGGCCGGTTCGGCTGCCTCCGCGAGCGAATAGTCTTTCGCGGCGACGATCTCGTCGAGCGAGAGACTGGAACCGACCGCGAACGCGACCAGCAGATAGACCACCACGCAAATCGCGATTGAAATGATGATCGTGCGGCCGACATTGCGATGCGGATCGACGATCTCGGCGCCACTGTTGGTGATCGTCGTGAAGCCCTTGAATGCGAGGATCGAAAACGCGATCGACGCCGTGAAGCCGGCGATCGGGATGGATTGCGACGACCCTGACGCCGGCTCGAAGGTGAAGCCGCCGGCCACCAGCGCGGCAATGCCGAAGGCGGCGATGCCACCGATTTTCAGGAATGCCATGACGACTGAGAACAGGCCAACGGAGCGATTGCCCGATATGTTAACAAGATAGGCGAAGACGATCAGCCCGACGCCAAGCGCGGGCACGAGAATGCTGCCTGCCTCTAATTCGAATGGCCTGAGAACGTAGGCGCCGAAAGTCCGCGCGACGAGACTCTCGTTGATCACCATGGAGAGCGCCATCAGCAAAGCGGCGGCGGCCGCAATTGCCCCCGGCCCATAGGCCTTCTGCAAGATCATTGCGATTCCGCCAGCGGACGGGAAAGCATTCGACATCTTCACATAGGTATAGGCGCTGAATCCGGTAACGATCCCGCCGGCGATGAAGGAAAGCGGAAACCACGGGCCCGCAAGTTCTGCAATCTGACCGGTAAGCGCGAAGATTCCCGCTCCGATCATGACGCCGGTGCCCATCGAGACACCGCCGGTCAGAGTGATGCTGTTCGCCTGGTAATCAGATTTCATCAGATCCTCTCGCCCACTCTATAGAATATGGGCATTCCTATACTGCACATTGTCTCTGCCGTTCTGCCCACACCAGAAATATTCTATGAGCATTTGGAAGGCTAATTCATACTGTCCGTATTTTGAGGTGGCATCGGGGCCGACTTGAACCTCTTGTCCGCGTTGCCGCGAGTCGGCTCGGTGCAGGATCGCCACGGCCAAAGACGTGCCATCGCGATATATATGAAGGATCCCGACCAAGCGATCAGCAACAGGCCGTTCAAGGCCTCAACGCCGGTGATGAAGCGGAGGTGATCAGAAGGAAACACATCGCCGAGCCCGAGCGAGGTGTAGCTCACGATCGAAAAATAGAGGTAGTCGAGCGGCTCGGCGACGGCCAGGCCGCCGAAACCGCCGAGGGCGAGGACGCCATCACCAAGCGCATAGGCGACCGCATAAATCCCAATCTCGATGAGATGCGCTGCGGTCACCATAAGAACGATGACCAGGATACGCACACCAGCGGTCATCGCGATGCGCGCCATGCCACCGGACAGCCAACGCAGAACCGCATAATGAAATAAGAACGTCAATATGGCGAGTGACAGCGCCAGTATTGTCGCGACAAGCATTTTGGCCCCTATCCTTCGGCATTCTTGTTTTTAAGTATCTTTGTGGCCGCTTGAACGCGGAGAAAACGGCATGAAGCACTATGGTCACGCAGCGACGGTAGGTTTGAACGGCATCTTCAAGCTACCTGCCCGTCACCTGCGGATCCGACAGTCAGCATCAGGACGTCCGCTCCAAGGTGAGTGCGATGCCCTGCCCGCCGCCGATGCAGAGCGTCACCAAGCCCCGCTTGACCCCATTGCGCTCCATTGCATGCAGGAGTCGCGTCGTCAAAACGGCCCCCGTTGCGCCGATCGGATGACCGTGGGCAATAGCGCCGCCTTCGACGTTGACGATGTCTTGTTCGATTCCGATCTCACGCGCGAGCGCAACGGCAATGGCGGCAAAGGCCTCATTGATCTCGACGCGGTCGAGATCGCCAACGCTCCAGCCCGCCCGCTCCAGAGCCTGAAAGACGGCCGGTACCGGTCCGAGGCCGAACATGCCGGGATCGACCGCGCCCACACCGTAGGAAACCAACCTGGCCATGGGTTTAAGACCGTTCTTCTCCGCCCAAGTCGCCTCGGCGATTATCATCGCCGCCGCGCCGCTGTTGAGTCCCGGCGCATTGCCAGCCGTAATCGTACCCTCCTTGCGGAAGGCAGGCCTGAGCTTGCTCAGACTGTCGAGGGTCGTGTCGGGTCGGTTGTGTTCATCGGCGTCGAATGTGGTCGTCTCCTTACGAGTCTTGAGTTCTACCGGAGCGATCTCTTGCTTGAAATTGCCAGCAGCCTGCGCCTCGGAAAAGCGCCGCTGAGAGCGTTCGGCCCAGCGATCCTGATCTTCGCGCGTAATCTGAGCCTTCTTCACCAAGTCTTCCGTGTGCCAGCCGGAGTGCTCGCTGGAAAAGGCGTCGTTCAGGCCGTCACGGAGCATGCTGTCGTGCATCTGGGCATCACCCATGCGATAACCCCAGCGCCCGTTTTGAACGATGTAGGGGGCCTGGTCCATGTTCTCCATGCCGCCGGCGACCGCGCAGTCGATATGTCCGAGCATGATCTCCTGGGCCGCCGAGGCGATCGCCTGAGCCCCAGAGCCGCACACCCGATTGACGGTCATCGCTGGCACGCCAACCGGAATGTCAGCACCGATTGCCGCCTGGCGTGAAGGGTTCATTCTGGCGCCCGCCTGGATCACCTGTCCCATGACCACGGTTTGAACGAGCGAGGGATCGACGCCCGACCGCTCGATCGTCGCGCGGATCGCCGTTGCGCCGAGCTCGGTCGCCGGCAGATCTTTCAAGGATCCTCCATAGGTGCCGATCGCGGTGCGCACGGGGGTACAAAGCATAACCTGCTTGTGAGTCATCGGTGTGCTTTCCTTCTTGTCTCGCTTGAGTGGATTGGTTCCTGATTCCGCTCAGATCAGGTACTGGCCGCCATTGACGGTCAGTGTCGAACCCGTGATGAAACCCGCGTCGTCGCTCGCCAGAAACACCACGGCCCGGGCAATTTCCTCGGGTTGGCCGAGGCGGCCGACCGGGATCTGGGCGACGATGCTATCGAGAACCTTAGGGGGAACGTCGGCGACCATGTCGGTCTCGATATAGCCCGGGGCAATGGCGTTGACGGTGACGCCTTTGGCGGCGCTCTCGAGCGCTAGCGCCTTGGTGAATCCCAGAAGACCGGCTTTCGCCGCCGCATAGTTGGTCTGGCCCAGTTGGCCCTTCTGGCCATTAATCGAGCTGATGTTGATAATGCGGCCGTAACCGCGCTCCCGCATCGGGGAAATGACGGTGCGGCACATAGTGAAACAAGCGGTCAAATCGGTATCGATTACCGCGCGCCAGTGCTCTGACGTTAATTTATGGAGCATAGCGTCGCGGGTGATCCCCGCATTGTTCACGAGAATCTCGACCGGGCCATATGCGGTGGTGATTTTCGCGACGGCGGCGGCGCAGGCCTCGTCATCGGCCACATCCCATTTGAAAACAGGGATGCCCGTTGCCGCCTTGAAGTCTTCGGCCGCCAGATCGTTGCCGTGGTAGCTAGCGGCGACCGTATAGCCCGCATCGCGCAGGGTTCTGGCAATCGCGGAGCCGATTCCGCGCGTGCCGCCGGTCACCAATGCCGTTCGTCCCATGATTTCAACCCCCGTAAGAGATACCAGCCGCTCTGCAACGGCCGTTGCAGCCTTGTGCGAAAACTGCAGATTGCGTTGTGTCGCGTTGGGCAAGGTCTTTGATCACGTTCATTCCTCCTGACGGGCTCAATCCTTCGGGGTCCTCCATGTCTAGAAGACGATGCCCGGCTGGCTCCGTTACACAAGGAGCGCTGATCGCATAGTCGTTCGACGGGAAGGAAAGCTCCGACCCGCTCCGGTGGCCGTGAAGGATTTGTGTAACTTTCGGCGACCCATTCACGTCTTATGTGACGCCAATGAAAATCCGGGTGGGCACACCGTCCCGGTTTTGAGCAGCGGAGGAGCGAGGCCAAGTGATCGAGACGATGGAAGATGGAATCCGTGCCGCTTCAAAAGCCGGCCTGATTGATCCAGATAACGAACAGCTCGTTCATCCAGAAGGGTTTTTAACCCCAAGGTGCCAGCCATGCCGACGCCAGCGCGACAGCCTTGATGGTGGCGTTTTGGCGGCACACAAAGGCCGGAACGGAAATAGCGACGGGGAGGGAGATTCTGGGTGTCCACCGGACTCGGACGGCTCCGACGACACCGAGATGGAGGCAATTCTGCAGGAGTTTATCGAAACGCTTATGCGTCTCTTGGAACCCCGCTACGCCGAGGTGGTGTGGCGCGCGGAAATTCTGAATCATCCGCCCACCAGGATCGCCACAGATCTCGGTCTCAGCGAACAGATAGTCATCAGACGACTTCAGCTAGGCCGCCGGACCCTCCTACACCTCGTCATGTTGACGCTGGAACCCCCTCTTGAGGTTTGATGCCCAAACATTTTGACTGTTCCGTGCTGGGAAATAAAACGGCAATCAAGAATTTACTTGGAATCGACAGTAGCGACAGATCAATTGGCAATAACTCTCGAGTTTCTGCGAATTTACCCCTGTCCCGTCCAATCAAGGGATGAGATAGGGGCTGATCTCGAAGAGGGGAGTGACAGGTCGTCTGATGCGATGCAATGATCCTGGATCCTTTCACGCTGAAGCCGGTGGTAGCCGCGGGAGCGTCTGCCTCGCCGTGGCGCGAAATGAACGCAGAACTTTGTAGTCAAAGAGTACGTGAAGAGAGGATAGAATCAATGAGCCAAGCCCATAGCGGCCATGCCGGCCACATGCCGTCAAGCGGACGGGGAATGGTGATCTCGGCTTGGCTGACCGGCATCTATTTCGTAATCGAGATGGGCATCGGCCTCTGGACGGGCTCGATCGCGGTGATTTCCGACGCCTTCCACACCTTCTCGGCGGTGGGTGGCGTACTAGTCGCGATCGTCGCCGCCAAGCTTGCCCGCCGCCCCGCCGACGAGGATCGCAGTTTCGGCTGGTACCGCGCCGAGATTATCGGAGCGCTCGTCAATGGCGGCTTCCTTCTGGGCATGGCGCTCATCGTGATCGTAATGGGTGCGATGCGGCTGTCCGACCCGATCGAGCTGCCTACCGGGCCGATGCTTTGGGCCGCGGCGGGCGGGCTTTTCACCGAGTTTATTTCGCTCGGCTTGATCTGGAAGCAGAGCCAGAGCGACCTGAACGTGAAAGGCGCACTTTGGCACATCATTCAAACCTTCGTCGGCAGCCTGCTCATTATCGTGACGGCACTCGTGATTCAATTCACCGGGTTCCTGCTGATCGATCCGATCCTTGGTATGGGCTTCGGCTTCGTGCTGCTCTGGGCCAGCTGGGGCATTCTGCGCGACGCTGCTCACCTATTGATGGAAGGCACACCGGCCGACGTCGGCCTGTCCGATGTCACCGGCGCGCTGGAGCAGGTCGAAGGCGTTGCGAATGCCCACCACGTTCATGCCTGGGCTCTGACCAGCGGCCGTTACGTCTTCTCCGGTCATGTGCGCGTCGCCGACGAGACCGATCCCCAAGCGGTCCTGGCGGCAGCGCACGCCATGCTCAAAGAAAAATTCGGATTCTTCTTCGTCACCTTGCAGGTCGAGGACACCTGCCTTGATGAGTCCGGGGCTGAAGCCATCGACGTGACGCGCACGGCAGGGGGCCGCAGCCGGAAATGAAGATCGTTCTCCTGCTCCTGCTGATCACGCTATCGGAGGCCACAATCGGCGTGTTCGTGAAGCTCACCGACGGACTGATCCCGATCCAGACGCTGAATTTCTACGCTCTGAGCTTCGCGGCCGCCTTTCTGATGGCGGTCATGCCGCTGGCGACCGGCCGGCCCTTGCGCTTTCCGAAAGGCAACCTGAAAGACACCGCGATCATCGGCGTGCTGATCGCCACGCAGATCAGCGTTTTCAACTACGCCATGACGCTGGTGCCCATCGCCAATGCGGTGATCTTCTGGAGCGTCGCGCCCTTCTTCGTGTTCATCTTCTCGGCGCTGTTTCTCGGCGAAAAGGCACGCAAGAGCTACATCCTGATCTTCGCCGTCGCGCTGACCGGTATCGTCCTCGCCAAGCCGCTTGAGGGCGGCCACATGGTCGGCAACCTCGTCGCACTCGGCGACGGCGCGATCTACGCCGCCATGGTCACCTACATGCGCTACGAAGGAAAGACCGAGGCCGGCAACGACATCGCCTGGTCGATGCTCGCGGGGGCGCTGATCCTGTCGCCAGCGCTCATCCTCGCCGGCCCCGGCACGCCCGCCGCGACCATCTCCTATGCCGCACTCGGGATGGACCTGCCGGTGATGCTCTGGGCAGCGGGGCTGGGCATCGTCTCGACCGGCTTCGCCTATTTCGGCATCTCCATCGTCCTCAAGACGCTCAACGCCAATGTCTATGCGCTCGTCGATATCATCGTCTCGCCGGTCGTGGCGTCAACGCTGGGCTACCTTATCTTCGCCGAAATCCCGGCGCAGGGCATGATCTATGGTGGCGCATTGCTGCTCGGGGCCGGTTTCTGGTTGACCCGCGAGATGTCGCGCGGCGCGGAAAACCGGGCCGTTCATCCCTGCCAGTGTGCGTGAACCGAACGGATCAACTCGTGTGAATCCAATCAGCAACGACACGAGACTTGGCAGACAAACGCCAGTAGGTCGTGATGGTGGTGTCGCGGGACGGATAGACGATGGGATGAAAGTCGAGTGACCGTTGGAATCATCGCGCAAATCATTCTGGTCATGTTGCTTTGGGCTGCCTGCTTCCCGCTGATAACCGTCGGCATTGAATTTGCCCCTCACCTGACATTCGCCACGCTGCGCGCGTTCCTGGCAGGCGCAGCGTTGATCATCGTCGCGCTTGCATTGCGGCAGCCCCTGCCCAAAAGTCGTCGAATCTGGACAATGTTGGCCATCGTTGGCGCAGGTGCCACCAGCCTGGGCTTCTTGGGGATGTTCCATGCCGCGGAATTCGTTTCCCCGGGCATCGCCACTGTAGTCGCCAACACCCAACCGCTGTTGGCGGCGGGTCTGGCGGGTATCATCCTCAAAGAACAGTTGACCGCGCTGGGCAAAGCAGGCCTTGCCTTGGGCTTTATGGGGATACTCGTCATCACTTCGCCCCAGATACTCACCGGCGGGCAAGAAAATTACATTCTAGGAGTAGCCTATATTGTCCTGGCTGCACTCGGCGTCACGGTCAGCAACGTTGTAATTAAACGAATTGCCGGAAACGTCGACGCCCTTATGGCAATGGGCCTCCAGTTGCTCATCGGCAGTGTTCCGCTCGCTATTGTCGCCTGGGCCACGGAGGAGCCAACAACGATCCGATGGACGTTGCCATTTGTAGGCGCGCTCCTTGTTCTCAGTCTGTTCGGGTCGGCGTTGGTATACTGGCTATGGTTCTCCGTGCTGGAGAAAGCGCCTCTCAACCGCGCGAACGCGTTCAGCTTCCTGATCCCGATTTTCGGCCTTGCAATGGGCGCTTTGTTTTACGGTGAGACCCTTGGCTGGATGCAGATCGCCGGCATTGTCCTTGCGATTCTTGGGGTCGTGTTGGTGACGCGCAGAGGGACTAAGCCGGCCAGAATGGCCGGATAAGGGCAACCGTGTTGGTTCGCTGCTGCCCGGCCTAGGTTCGCGCCCAGCTTCCACCACAGATTTCTCTCGACTTACCTTCGACCACGGCGGTTGCCCTCACTGAACTACTGTACCGTTACTCTTTATGGCTTTGATTTAGATCAATGCCGTTGCTCTCGATTCTCGCATTATGAGCCCGAAACTCGACCCCTATGGTGGGTTTTAGCGCAAGGCTGAGCGTGGGGTGTTGTTGTGCGTTGACCTAAGGCGCTCAGCCCGAAGATGTTTCCGGATCGCCCGATCTTGCCAACTCGGGCCGAGGTTTTGAGCATGACTGTAGCAGCACATAAGACGATTGAAACCGACCCACTTTCCGATGAGCTCGGCAACACGTCACGGCCGATGACGCCGGAAATAGAAATGGCACTCACCGACTATTATCACGAATTTCGTCGCTATCTCGTGCGTCGGGTCGGGGATTCGGTCACTGCGGAGGATGTGCTTCAAACTTTCTGCGTGCGAGTCATCAACAGCGGGACAGTACTTAGGAATAGCGAAAGTGTGGTCGCCTGGTTGTATACGGTGCTGCGCTCGGTGCTGACCGATCATTACCGCAGTGAGGCTGCACGGCGGCGCCGAAAAGACAGCTACATGCAAGACCAGATGGTATTGGGCGATGGCCAGATAGATCTTGCGAACGAGAAAAGCGTTTGCAGCTGTCTTCGAGAGCTTGTGCCGGGGTTGCGCCCGGACTATGCAGAGATTCTTGAACGGATCGATCTGTCGGATGAACCGCGTGAACGAGCCGCAGCTGATCTTGGGATCACACCATCGAATGCGAGAGTGCGCCTGCATCGGGCGCGCCAAGCACTGCGTGTTTCTCTAGCAGCGTTCTGCACCGATTGCTCCGAAGGTAGATTTGACGACTGCACCTGTGAATCAATGCGCAACGGCAAGAGCTGTAGTTTGTAACTATCACAAAGTTCTACAACTGCCCTTCTATCGGCGGGCTGAACCGCGCCGGGTTTGCCGAAGGCTTTAACTCTCAAGAGGATGGAGCGATGAAAGAGAACGAACCCTTGCCGACATACTCAGGCTGAAGTGCGCGCGAGGTGGTGAGTCCAAATGATCTCGAAGCCTTCTCGACCGAGACCGACGCGGAATTCGGCGACGGGATATGCAACTGTCTCCCCACAGCCTCCTTGTCCACGCTCAGGCCAGAATGCGCCGACTTGATGTCGCGCGTAGAGCTGTTGGGAGATTCGCGGAATTGTGCGGCAGCGCCTCGGCGCCGACTTGAAGAATGTCGCTGTGAGGCTGCATCACGACCAAGCAAGCACTGGAAAAGCAGCAGCAGGGGGTTTGTTTGTGCCTGATCTGCCCGATCCATGGTTTCCTCGACTGCCGCTGTGAAGAGACGGATTGTGCACGGGGCCGGCAGGTGGGCTGAAGCTGTAACGGCGGGCAAGTCGTTCCGTCTGTAAGTCCAGATGGTTGTGCCTTCGGGTCACCATAGCGATCCGATGTCCGACGCTGCACCGGTTGCGCCCCCTCCACCCCTACAGCGTCTTTCATCCCAACCAAGGAGACCGGAGATGACAGATTCACGGCCGATGATACCTTCCAGCACGATGCGTTTGCCGGGTTTGAAAGCTCTCGCCATAGCCGCGGGCCTCACCGTCCTCACCGCGGCAGGTGCATTGGCGGCCCAGCATGGAGCAAAGCCACAGCAAGGCCAATCCCAGCAGATGCAGCAGCAGATGCAAGGCGGGCCGTCCTTCGAGCGCATGCAGGAGATGATGCAGCAGGCCCGCGAGACAACAGACCCCGCCGAGCGCCGTCAGCTCACGCGCCAGCACATGCAGATGATGGTCGAGAAGATGCAGGCGATGCACGGCATGATGGGGAACATGCCCATGCAGGGCCAGATGGGCGGCCGGATGTCGGGCGATCAGGGATCCGGCAGTCAGGGCATGGGCATGTCCGGGGACATGTCGGGCGATATGTCCGAACGGATGCAGCAGATGATGGGGCGCATGCAAGAGCAGCAGGGCATGATGCAGCAGATGATGCAACAGATGCTCGAACAGCAGCGCATGATGATGGAGATGGACGAAGACCGCTAACGTCTGGAAGGCGGCTGCCGCATCCTGGATGCGGCAGCCGCCCCCAAGGAGAGAAAGGGACGGTTCTGTGATGCTGATGCAGTTCGACTTCGTCTGTAACGGTCCCTTCGGCCAGGACACGGCCGAGGCGATGGACGGGCTGGCGCCCGCCATCGAAAACCTCAACGCCAAGCTGTTCGACGTGCACCGTCCCCTGAGCGAAATCACCAAAGGACCAATGTGAACGAAGGGCAGGACACACGACCCAATCCACCCTGGCCCCGCATCATCGCCGGTCTGGCGGTGTTGGCCGTCTTCCTCGCGACCGTCCTTGTGTTATGGCGCATCGGCATACTGGACCGCCTGCGCGACGGCGCAGCGCTTGAGCAGGCTGTGATGCAATTCGGCCCGCTCGGTCCCTTTTTGATCATCGGCCTGATGACCGTCGCCATTGTCATGAGCCCGATTCCAAGCGCGCCGATCGCGCTCGCCTCCGGCGCGGCCTACGGCCATTACTGGGGCGCGTTCTACGTTGCCATTGGCTCCGAGATCGGCGCCCTAACCGCTTTTGGCGTCGCGCGCCTCATCGGATACGACGCACTCAAGGCATGGCTCGGCACGCGGCTGTCGATGGGTGTCCTGCACCGCTTCATCACGTCCCAGAACGCCCTCATGGCGGTCGTGTTCGCGACACGGCTCATGCCGTTCCTGTCCTTCGACATCATCAGCTACGCCGCCGGTCTGACGCCGCTCAGGACTTGGCGCTTTGCCGTTGCGACCCTGTTCGGTATCATCCCGGCGAGCTTCCTGCTCGCGCATTTCGGAGATGAGCTCGCCTCCGGTGACTGGCGGCGTGCCGGGTTAACGGTGCTCGCCCTTGGGCTCATAACCCTGCTTCCTCTTGCCTGGAAGACTGCTCCGGCGCGCTACCGACTAGCTCTGAAGCGCTTATTAAAGCTTGGATAAGCGAGGAACCCCGCGTCGCAATAGCAGTTCTGGCGGTATGTCAGCGTGAATCCCAACGTGACTTGCTTGTGCAACCTCGCCAAGCCGCATTAGTCGGCCCGATTTTACAGAACACAACCTTGCCATGCGTAGGCGACATCAACACCTATGGCGCCATCGCGCCATGAGCAAAAGTTCCAGAAATACCGAACACTCCTCCTCCGAGTATGGCTACAGCTTGATTTTTAGTGGTTCCCATATGGTACCCGATCGCATTTCCGGACTATAGCTTGAGAGTCGAAAAGCTCGCTAGCGTGCTGTACTAGCGGGCTTAATTTGGTTGCAGGGGCAGAAAGCCACCGGCAGCCAAACTCGCTAGTCGTGGCCGTATGATGGCAGCAAGCCATCCTCCGTAGGATGAAGGACACCGCTCTAATCGGTGCCACGGTGGACAAGAACCTTCTCATGCGGACAACGCATCCACGATCGGACATTCCGGTACGTCGCCGCCATCGCACTTCGCCGCCATGTCCTTGAGCACGCGCTCCATGCGCCTGAGATCGGCAATCTTGCGGCGGATGTCGGCGATGTGGGCCAGCGTCATCTCCTGTACCTCTCCACAGCTGTAGTCGCCACCATCAACGAGCCGCAGCAGTGCGCGGATCTCGTCGAGCGAGAAGCCCAGTTCTCGGCTCCGGCGGATGAAGGCGAGCCGCTTGAGATGCGCGGTTTCATAAATCCGCTGTCCGCCGGCGGTGCGCGGCGGCTTGGGCATGATGCCGATCCGCTCGTAGTAGCGGATCGTCTCGATGTTGACCCCGGTATGTTTCGAGATCGTTCCGATTCCATAACTGGCGGTCGTCATCTCATTGTCCTGTCTCACCATTTTCTCCCTTGAACCTGTAGCGACTACAGCTCCTATCTTAACATGGCAAGACCGAACTGGTGAGGACCAAGCCAATGGCTCGAGCGGACGAAACGGCGGTCGGCGCAATGGAAATCGGGCAGGAGACGGAAGCCGCTCAACGGCGCACCGGCTGGGCGGCCGCCGGCGGCGTTCTCGGTGCCGTCAGCGCGTCGTCCTGCTGCATCCTGCCGTTGGTGCTATTCAGCCTCGGGGCCGGCGGCGCCTGGATCGGCAACCTGACGGCGCTGGCGCCCTATCAGCCGATCTTCATAGCCATCACCCTCGGCTTCCTCGGGTACGGTTTCTACGCCGTCTACTGGAGACCGAGAAAAGCCTGTGCCGAAGGCGCGGCGTGCGCGCGCCCCCTCCCGGGCCGCACCGTCAAGGCCGCCCTTTGGGTCGCGACGGCACTGGTCGCCGCCGCGGTTGCTTTTCCCTACGTCGCACCAACACTGCTTGGCGTTTGAATTGAAGGAGGTCCGACGGATGGTTCGCGCGCTTTTCGCTGCCTTGGTCCTTACAAGCCTCTTTGTCGGTACGGCGGCCATCGCCGCCCAACGGACGGTGACGCTCGCCGTCGACGGCATGACGTGCGCGAGCTGCCCCTACATCGTGAAACAGTCACTATCCCGCGTGCCGGGCGTCGAGCGGGTCGAGGTCTCGTACGCGGACAAGCGGGCCGTCGTAACCTTCGACGACTCGAAAACCGACGTTGCTGCGCTGACGAAGGCCACCGCCAGCGTCGGCTTTCCCTCCGAGCTCGCGGAGTAACGCGATGGCGCTGGACGACCGCAAAGTGCTCGTCACGGGTGTCGTCGGCTCCGTCATCGCGGCGATCTGCTGCTTCACGCCAGTGCTCGTCGTGGTGCTCGGCGCCGCCGGGCTCGCGGCTTGGCTCGGCTGGATCGACTACGTGCTGCTGCCCGCGCTCGCACTATTCCTCGGAATCACGGCCTACGGCCTCTATCTGCGCCGCTGCCGCGTGAAAGCCGCGGCCGCCGGAACATCGACCACGGAGCATTCGACATGACCCTGATGACCGACGACTGCTGCACCACCGGCCAGACCGGACGCCGCGGCACCTATGATCTCGCCGTGATCGGAGCGGGCTCGGCCGGCTTCTCGGCCGCGATCACGGCCGCCGAGCTGGGCGTACGGGTGGCGCTGATCGGCCACGGCACGATCGGCGGCACCTGCGTCAACGTCGGCTGCGTGCCGTCCAAGACCCTGATCCGGGCGGCGGAGACACTGCACCAGGCGCGCACGGCCGCGCGCTTCTCCGGCATCGAGGCCCGCGTCGGGCTTATCGACTGGTCCGCTACCGTCGCGCAGAAGGACGAGCTGGTGGGCGCGCTGCGTCAGGCGAAGTACACGGATCTGCTCGCGGCGTACGAAGGGATCACCTACGTCGAAGGACGGGCGCGGCTCGCCACTGACGGCGTCCTGGTCGAGGGAAAGCCGCTGCGGGCCGGCAAGGTGGTGATCACCACCGGGGCACGCCCTGCCCTGCCGTCGATCCCTGGCATAGAGGAAGTGTCCTACCTCACCAGCACCACGGCACTCGAGATCGAGAAGTTGCCGCGGTCCTTACTCATCGTCGGCGGCGGTTATATTGGCTGCGAACTGGCACAGCTCTTCGCGCGCGCCGGCGTCGCGGTGACGATCGCCTGCCGCCGCGGCCTGCTGCCGGAGGCCGAGCCGGAGATCGGTGCCGCGCTGACGGAATACTTCGAGATCGAAGGTATCAGGGTGAGAAGCGGCCTCGAATATCGCCAGATCCGCGAGACAGAGGCCGGCGTGGTCCTGAACGCGCTCGAGGACAGTGGCGAGGTGCGCCTCGAAGCCGAGCGGGTCCTGATCGCCAGTGGCCGGCGGCCCAATACGGAGGAGATGGGCCTCGCCGAGGCAGGCGTTGTCCTGTTACCGAACGGCGGCATCGAGGTCGACGACCGCCTGCGCACGACGAAGGCCGACATCTACGCCGCCGGCGACGTCACCGGCCGCGACCAGTTCGTCTACATGGCCGCCTACGGTGCCCGGATCGCGGCGGAGAACGCGCTCAACGGCGACAGCCGGCGCTACGACAACGCGGCGATGCCGGCTGTGGTGTTCACCGATCCCCAGGTCGCCAGCGTCGGCCTGACCGAGGCCGCGGCGGGCCAGGCCGGCCACCGGGTCAAGACCTCTCTCCTGTCGCTCGACCAGGTGCCGCGCGCGTTGGCAGCGCGCGACACGCGCGGCCTGATCAAGCTCGTGGCGGAGGAGGAGACGGACCGGCTGCTCGGCGCGCACATTCTCGCGCCCGAAGGCGCCGACAGCATCCAGACGGCCGTTCTCGCCATCAAGCAGGGGCTCACGGTTGCCGAGCTCGCGGAGACGATCTTCCCCTATCTCACCACCGTCGAGGGCCTGAAGCTCGCCGCCCAGACGTTCACGCGCGATGTCGCGAAGCTTTCCTGCTGCGCGGGGTAACGGGGGCCATGGAGACCGGCGACAAGGTCCCGGCGTTGCTCGGTGCGAAGGTGCTCTGCTGCGTCGCGCTGGTCCTCGCCGCCACCGGTGTCCTGGGAGGGTTCGGCGCCTGGCTGATCGACGGCCCGGGCCGGTGGCTCGTCGCCGGCCTGCTCGTCGCGACCATCGTGGCTCTCATGCTCGGGCACCGACAGGAGCGGACGAAGACGCGCCATCCCGGATGAGGCACCCTATATGAGGCGACAGGAACCTGCCGCTACGCGCCCCGTTTTCGACTTAGGACGAGAATAGGATGACCCAACGCTTCGACCTCGTGGTAATCGGCACCGGCACCGCCGCGAGCGGCGTGGCGAGCCGCTGTCGCAATGCTGGCTGGTCGGTGGCCATCGTCGACGAACGCCCCTTCGGCGGGACCTGCGCGTTGCGCGGCTGCGATCCCAAGAAGGTGCTGCGGCGGGCGGCCGAGGTGGTGGATGCCGCGCGGCTCATGAACGGACACGGCATCGCTGGTCCCGCCCCCACGGTGGATTGGCCCGCCCTCATGGCCTTCAAGCGGAGCTTCACCGATCCGGTCCCCGAGGCGCGGGAGAAGGCCTTCGCGGACAAGGGCATTGCCACCTTCAACGGCACGGCGCAGTTTATTGGCGAAAACACGATTTCCGTCGGCGAGGACCGGCTCGAAGCCCGATACATCGTGATCGCAAGCGGGGCGAAGCCGGTGCCGCTCTCCATGCCCGGCGCGGAGCACGTCATCACTAGCGACGACTTCCTCGAGCTGGCGGCTCTGCCGAAGCGCGTGCTTCTGATCGGCGGCGGGTACGTCTCCTTCGAGTTCGCCCATATCGCCGCACGCGCTGGTGCCGAGGTGGTCATGCTCGACCGGGGCGAACGGCCGCTTAAGGCGTTCGATCCCGACCTCGTCGAAATGCTGGTCGAGCGCACGCGGGCCCTCGGCATCACCTTCCGCGCCAAGGCCGAAGTGACGGCGATCGAGCAGGCGAACGGCGGGCTTGGCGTCATTGCCAGGATCGACAGGGCCGAAGAGCGGTTCGAGACGGCCCTCGTCGTGCACGGCGCCGGCCGGGCCGCGGCGATCAGCGCGCTGGCGCTCGACAAGGCGAACGTCAAAGGCAACGGTAAAGGCGTCGAGGTCAATGAGTATCTGCAGAGCATCACGAACCCGGTGGTCTATGCCGCCGGCGATGCCGCGGCGACGGCCGGGCCGCCGCTTACGCCGGTTGCCAGCGTGGAGGCCAAGGCGGTGGCCGCGAACCTGCTGGAAGGGAACCACGCCACGCCCGACTACACCGGTGTGCCGAGCGCCGTGTTCACCGTTCCCGAGTTGGTGCGCGTCGGCCTGACCGAAGCCGACGCAGCGGCACAGGGCTTCGACTTCGAATGCAAATTCTCGGACATGCGGGACTGGTTCTCCGTCCGCCGCGTCGGAGAAACCCACGCCGCGGCCAAGGTGCTGGTCGAAAACGGGTCCGGACGGATCCTTGGCGTGCACATCCTCGGGCCGGAAGCGAGCGAGACCATCAACCTCTTCGGCCTCGCCATGCGCACCGGTCTGAAGGCGGATGACCTCAAGGGCCTGGTCAGCGCCTATCCGTCGGCGGGGTCGGATATCGGCTCTCTGATCTGACGCCGCGCCCGTCATGGTCTGAGACAGGCGCAAAGCCTTCCGCGGCGCTGGAAGCGCTTCCCAGGCGGATGCAGCGTTCCTGATCGGCTTCCAGACGGAATAGCCACCGTTTCTCCTTTCCCGGCACGACTCCGATCCCTTGACTCTGTACCATGGTACGGAGCGTAGCCTGCAGTTAGCAATTGAGGTGAGAGACATGAATGGCATGACCATCAGCAGGGCCGCGCAGGCGGCCGGCGTTGGCGTGGAGACGGTCCGCTTCTACGAGCGCAAGGACCTGATCGAGCAGCCGCCGAAGCCCGCCGCCTCGGGATTTCGGAGCTATCCCGAGGAGACCATCGAGCGCATCCGGTTCATCCGGCAGGCGCAAGAGCTGGGCTTCTCGTTGCGCGAGGTTCGGGAGCTTCTGGAGCTGCGTGCCGATCCCGGGGCGGATGCAGCCGACGTCAGGGCTCGGGCTACGGCGAAGCTCGACGATGTGAACGAGAAAATGCGCCAGCTCCAGCGCATCGGACAGGCCTTGGAGGCACTGATCGCGTCTTGTCCCGGCCACGGCGAGCTCGGCTGCTGCTCGATCATGGAAGCCCTTGAAGGCCACGAAAAGGCGGACGTCGGGGCCACGCAAGCCGTTGATACAAAGCCAAGATCAGGATGACGGAGCTCCTCGCGCAGTTTCAGGCACTTCCGACGATCTCGCTAGCGGCGTTCGCCCTGGTGGCCGCGGCCGGCTTGCTCATGGGCGTGGCCCCGAGCTCGCTGCCGCTGGTTTCGGTGGTCGTCGGCTCCGTCGCCGGCCGCGGAACCGCGGAGGCCAAGCCGGCGAGTCGCCAGGGTCTCGTGTTCGCTGGTGGGTTCGTGCTCGGCATCGCCACAATCGACGCCGTCATGGGCGGGCTATTCGGACTCATTGGCGACGCGGTCATTCGGGCGCTCGCCGGCTCGCTTGTCATCACCAACTCAGTGCTGGCGGCGATACTCGTGGTAATGGGCCTCGCGCTCCTGCGGGTGATCTATGTGCCATGGCTGCGGCTGCAGGCGCGGCCGCGCGAGGTGACCTCGTTCGGCGGGGCCTATGCGCTGGGCATCCCGTTTGGGCTCTCCACCTGCCCCGCCTGCACACCGATGGTGCTGCCCGTCCTCGGCGCCGCCGCGGCAACCGGCGAGGCCTGGGTCGGCGCGGCGCTCCTGTTCACCTTCGGCATCGCGCGCGGCGTGCCGCTGCTGATCGCCGGGGCGGCGACCGGGGCAGCGATGCGCCTGCATCGCGCGGCGCTCTGGGCGCCCCGCATCGAGCGCGCCGGCGGTGTGCTGCTTCTGCTGGCGGCCCTTTACTTCCTCTACGAGGGCGCGGCGGCCGCCGGTGCGGTGCCGCCGCTGGCGTTCCTCCTCGCCGAAATGACGTAGAAAGGAAAACTTCCATGGACACGACGACCTTCAGGATCGACGGCATGCACTGCGACGGTTGTGCCGATCGCATCCGCACGCTTCTGGGCAAGGAGCCCGGTGTCCGCGAGGCGCGCGTTTCCTTCGCGGAAGGATCGGCGGCAGTCCGCTTTAACCCGCACACGGTGAGCGAGGCTCGGCTTCGCGAGATCATCGAGACGGGCGGCTTCCATGTGGTCGAGACGACGGCGTGACGGAGTTCGAGCTTCTGAACCTGGTGGTGCTGCCGGTCGGGCTCGGGTTGCTCGGTTTCGTCGAGCCGTGCTCGATCGGCTCGAGCCTCGTCTTCGTCAAGTACCTGGAGGGCAAGGGCCGGATCGCCAAGCTGTCGCAGGTCGCGGTCTTCGCGCTGACGCGGGGCGTCTTCATCGGTTTGCTCGGGGCGGCAGCGGCCGGGATCGGCACGGCCTTCCTCGGTTTCCAGAAAGCCGCCTGGATCGTGCTTGGCACGATCTATGCCATGATCGGCCTGTTCTACTTGGCGGGAAAGGCCGGGTTCCTGATGCGGACGATCGGACCGCGTCTCTCCGCCCTATCTGGCGGCAGAGGCTCCGCGACCCTCGGCCTGCTGTTCGGGCTCAACATCCCGGCCTGCGCGGCACCACTCATCTTTGCGCTGTTCGGCGCCGCGGCGGCGGGCGGCGCGGCCGGACGGCCGATTGCCAACGGATTCGTGTCGCTGGGACTGTTCGGCTTGGCGCTGTCGCTGCCGCTGGTGCTGGCCGCCGCGTTTCAGCCGGCACGCCGGGCGCTCGACTGGCTCGCCGGCCTGTCGCGCCGCCTTCCCTTCTGGACCGGCGTGGTGCTGATCATCCTCGGGGCGTGGTCGATCTGGTTCGGGTTGTTCGTGAACCTGGAGGACTGGACATGACGACATGCACCCGCGCTTTTCGCGCCACGGCCGTGGTTGCCGGCGGCCTGATGCTGGCTGCGACTTTCGGCTCTGGCTCCGTCAGAGCCGACGACGACGTCCATTACGGACCGGATACCGTCGACATCGCGGCCCATTGGGCGGCGCGCTCGACCCTCGCCAACGCGGTGATGTTCAGCGGCCTGGGCGAGCCGCTCTCGATCTCCATGTCGACGGCGGACGACATCCTGAAACACGCGGGCTATATCGCCCGACCGCCGATGCCCGACATGGCCACCGTCGGGACCGTTTATGCCGCCGGAAGCCCGGCGCTGAAACAGAAGCCCGACTTTTCGAAGTTGCAGACGTTGCGGTGGGATCCGGCGAGCTTCGACCGGACGCTGGAGCCGGCCGCCCAGGCCTGGGCGCTGATCAAGATCACCAGCCCGGCGTTCCACCTCAATTTCCATGACGACAAGGCGGACAGGCGCGTCGCCCTGATGATGCTGCCTCAGGCCCGGGCGCAGGCCGAGGTGCTGGCAGAGCGGCTTCTCACGGAGCAGGGCCTGTTCGCGGCCCGCTCTCCGGACGGCACCTTCGCCGAGCCCCGCGCCCGCGACCAGGCCGTGGTGCTGTGGGGTGTGTCCAACCTGATCCTCGCCGCGACGAGCGAGCGCGAGGACTACTGGCACACAGCCTACCGCGAGCTCGTCGACGCCGATGACTATCGCGACCTGTCGGACCGCGCCCTCGCGGCTGTCGAGCAGTTGCCGCCCGAGACCGCGGGGGACCGGGCCCTGGCGATCGAGGCGCTGGGCCGTTACGGGCTCGCCACGAACGACCAGAAACGCCGCAAAAAAGCCCTGGCGCTGGCACGTCGCCACGCAGACGCGTTGCAAAAGATCCAGGACCCGTCCTTGGAAGACGCCGCGCTTGCCGTTTACGGCCTCGTCGAGGCCGGCCGGCTGCTACCGGACGATGGGTTCGCGACGGCGGCGGCCACCACATTCGAGACCGAGCTGCTGCCGAAGTGGGACGACCGGCTCGGCGCGTTCCGCACGGGCGAGCCCGTCAGCTACACGCCGTCCACCACGGCCGCCGTCGTGGCAGCGCTGAACGCGATGCGCTGGCACGGCTCGGGCGATCTCGCGATGGACGCGAACCGCATTTACCCGAGGTTCCTGGAAACCGTTCTGGTCGAAGCGGGCCTGCAGCTCGCGAGCCCGCTGCCGCTGGTCCCGGCCCGGTACCGCGAGGGCCGACCCGATACGGCCTTCGCGCATCCAGCGCTGCCGACACCGGAGAAAGCCGGCCTCGCACCGGTCTTCGCCGGCGAGGTCGTATACGAGGACGGGACGTGGCGCGTCTCCGATCGCCGCTTCCGGACGGCCGACGCGATGTTCCTCGCCAACATGCTGGTGATGCCGCACGAGGGACAGGCCGACGCGTTCCTGGCCGCGGACCGGCTCGAGAGCCTCGACAGATAGGAGCAGGATATGGCTGAAGCCGTCGCGCAACAGGCACAGGACCGGGGCGTCGAAAGCCTGCAACTCAAGATCGGGGGCATGAGCTGCTCGTTCTGCACGAACGCGATCGAGCGTGGGCTCGGCCGCGAGAAGGGCATCGAGGAGGTGCATGTCTCCCTCGCCCACGAAGAGGCCCTGGTGCGATTCCGGTCGGACGAGACCGACGAGACGCGGATCAAGGACACGTTGCGCGCCCTCGGCTTCATCGTCCGCGACCCGCGCAAGGTCGGCGCCTTCGACGAGCAGCTCGACCTCAGGCGCAGGGAGCGCAACGACCTGATCTCGGCGGCGAGCCTCGCCCTCGTCCTGTTCGGGGCGATGGTCGCCATGTGGCTCGACCTCTGGCGGATGCAGGACTGGCACGCCTGGACGGCGTGGGCGTTCGCCACTTACGTCTTCGCCTGGAACGGCCGGCGCATCGTCCGCATGGCCTGGGGCGCCGCGTGGCGCGGCATCACCAACCAGCACGTGCTGCTCTCGGTGGGCGCTATCGGCGCCTATATCGGCGGCCTCCTCGGGGCGCCGCTGCCGTTCCTCGGCTGGTACGGCTTCGTCGGCTTCCCGCCCGTCGACTTCTTCGGCGTGGTGGTGTTCCTGACCACCTATCACCTGCTGTCGGGCTACGTCTCGCTCGTGGTGCGCACCAAGGCGTCGGAAAGCGTGCGTCGGCTCCTGGAGATGCAGCCGCCGACCGCCCGGGTGGTCCGCGACGGCCGGGAAGAGGATGTCGCGATCGATGAGATCGTCGTCGACGATCTCGTGCGCGTGCGTCCGGGCGACCGGATCCCGGTGGACGGCACGGTGGAGGACGGAACCTCCGCGGTCGACCAGTCGATCGTCACGGGCGAGCCGATCCCCGAGGAGAAGAAACAGGGCGACGAGGTGATCGGCGGCAGCGTCAATCAAACCGGCACCCTGCTCGTTCGCGTCACGCGCACCGGCGACGACAGCTTCCTGCGCCAGATCGCGCGCCACGTGGAGGAGGCCAAGGCGATGAAGCCCGGCATCATCGTGCTGGTCGACCGGGTGCTGCTCTTCTACGTGCCGGCGGTGCTCGGAATCTCGGCGGCGGCACTGCTGTTCTGGGGTTTCGCGCCGCTGGCCTGGGGCAATGCGATGCAATGGGTCACGGCGATCTACGCCGCGGTCACGGTGCTCGTGATGGGCTATCCCTGCGCGCTGGGCATGGCGACGCCGCTGGCGCTGATCCGCGGCGGCGGCATGGCGGCCGAGCGCGGCATCCTGATGCGCTCGGGCGAGGCCTTCCAGATCCTCAAGGACATCACCCACGTCGTGCTCGACAAGACCGGCACGATCACCGAGGGCAAGCCGCGGCTCGTCGCCGTGGAGGCAGTCGGCGAGCTGGGGCGCGACGAAGTCCTGCGCCTGGCCGCCGCCACCGAGGCGGTCTCGGAGCACCCGCTCGCCCGCGCCATTGTCGATGCGGCCGACGAGCTGGGGCTCGACCTGCCGGACGCGCACGACTTCCAGGCGACTGCCGGACAGGGCGTCGAAGCGACCGTCGAAGGACACACGATCCTGGTCGGCACGCCCCGCTTCCTGCGCGCGCGCGATATCGACGTCGCGCCGGCCGAGGAACGGCTCGACCGGCACGAGGCGCAGGCGCATACGGCTGTGCTCGTCGGCATCGACGGGACGGTCGCCGGCGTGATCGCCATCGCCGACGCGGTCAAGCCGGACGCCGGGGACGCGATCGCGGAGCTCAAGCGTCGGGCTATCGTGCCGGTGATGCTGACCGGCGACAACCAACGCACTGCCCGGGCCGTCGCCGGTCAGGTCGGTATCGAAGAGGTCCATGCCCAGATCGTGCCGCAGGACAAGGCGGCACGGGTCCGCACGCTCCAGGAGCAGGGCGCACAGGTCGCCATGGTCGGCGACGGCATCAACGACGCGCCGGCCCTGATGCAGGCGCATGTCGGCATCGCCATCGGCGCGGGCACCGACATCGCGATCGAGTCCTCCGACATCGTGCTGATCGGCGAGCGCCTCGGCGCCGTGCCCGAGGCGATCACGATCGGCGGTATGAGCTATCGCAAAACGGTGCAGAACCTTTGGCTCGCGTTCTTCTTCAACGGCGTCGGCGTGCCGCTCGCGGCCACCGGGGTCGTGCACCCCTCCTGGGCCATGGCCGCCATGGCGGCCAGCGTCACCCTCGTGCTCGCCAACTCGTTCGGCGGTCGGGTGTTCACGCGCAGCAAGGCGCAGACCGATCATGTGCCGGAACGCCCGAGCTCGGGCCCACCGAAGGAAGCTGGTTTAGCCCAGGCCGATGGGGCGCTCACCCTTTCTGTGCCGAGCATCCACTGCCAGGGCTGCGTCGAGACCATCGAGGCCAACCTGCGGCTCGAGCCGGGGATCGGTCGTATCGAGGGGGACGTGAGATCAAAGACGCTCCGCGTCACCTACAACGACTCCGACACCTCCCCGGACACGATCGAGGCCGCCGTCACAAGGCTGGGGCACAGGGTGGAGAAGCGGTCCGCTTGACGGGCGAAGGTTGAACCTCCTCCTACGGGAGGTTCTATATGAGTGGATATGAAAGACCAGAGACCCTATTCGATCGGCGAGGCGGCCGAGGCCACCGGCCTGTCGGTGAAGGCGATCCGCCATTATGAAGAGGTCGGCCTGATCCCGCGGCCGCGCCGACACGACGGCAACGCCCGGACGGGCGGCAACCGCCTCTATACCGAACAGGAGCTCGCCAGGCTCCGGTTCGTCAGGCAGGCCCGGCATCTCGACCTGGGGCTGGACGAGATCCGTCGCCTTCTCGAGATCGCCGAGGAGACGTGCCCGGGCCGACATCCCGAATTTCGCCGGATTCTGACCGGCCACCTGGAGATGGTGACCCGCCGCATTGCCCAGTTGAGCGACTTGCAGTCCCGGCTGACGGCACTGCTGTCGAAGGATGAATCCGGGCGTGTCCAACGCTGCTCCGGCAACGGCTGTGGCTGCCTCGACGCAAACCCCGCTCCTGGCCGCCAGCGCGTCGGCGGTGAAGATGATGCCCACAGGAGCCGACGGAGAAAGGGCCGGGACCCCGGCTCTCCATGAACCGGTTGATCCGGTCCGCACTCCGGAGATGGCTGTATCTGCGCCGCGGCCGTATGCCGCCGGCCCGTCTGAACGGACCGATGTGGTATTTTGCGTTCGGCTCCAACATGAACGAGCGCCTGTTCCGCGAGCGCCGTCACATGACGCCGATCGAGACCCGGATCGCCCGGCTGGACGGCTACCGCCTGCGGTTCGCCGTTGCAGGGCGGCGAAGTCCGGGCGCCTCGGCCCGTTTCGTGGAGCTTGTCCAGGGGATCGACCAGGTCGCCGCGGGCGGACGCAAGCCGGGTGTCTCGGCTCCGGCCGATATCGTGGAAGCACCCGGCGAACACGTCTGGGGCGCACTCTATCTGCTTCCGTTCCGCAAGTTCGTCCGGCTCGACGCGAGCGAGGGGCGGCAGTACGCCTATCTGTGGGTCGACGTCGAGGACCAGGATGGCCAAACGGTCCATGCCCTCACGTACCACGTCCCCTATCCCGCTCCGGAAGGGCGCCCCTCGCGCGGTTATCTGGAGTTAATCCGCACCGCCGCACAGGAGCGAGGTATGCCCGAAAGCTATGTCGCTTTCCTGGATCGCGTGGAGCCGCGTCCGTGATCGAGCTGGACGAAACTCCCCCCGCCGCGGCGACGCGGCAGCCCCGCCACCGTTGGCTCAACTGGCTGGGCGCGGCGATCGGCCTCGGCCTGATCGCCCTTCTCGCCTGGCGGCTCGACTGGCGCCAGTTCGCCGAGGTACTGCAATCCGCCCGGCCGGAGTTCGTGCTGGCCACCTTCCTGGCGATCACCCTGGAGCAGGTCATCCGGGGCTGGAAGTGGCGCCAGATCCTGACGCCGCTCTGCGACTGCCGGACATCGCACCTGTTCGGCGCGACCATGGCCGGCTATCTCGCCAACCTCCTCGTCCCGCTCGGCCTCAGCCCCTTCGTCCGCTCATGGCTCGTCGCCCGCAAACAGAAGATTTCGATGAGCTGCGCGCTGGCCACGGTCGCCATCGACCGGCTGGTCGACGGGCTGGTGTTCGCGGGCATCGTCGTCGTCGTGGTGCTGGCCGCGGTCATCCCCGACCCGAACGGCAACATCGGCCTCGGCCTCCTCCTCGGCGCCGGCGGCAGCGCGGCGGCGATCGTCGCGGCGCTCGTCCTGCTCGCGCACCACAAGCGCCGATCGGCGTCCGGCATCGGGGTCCCCCTCGCCCTCGCCGACCGCCTGCCGGGGCGCCTGGCGGTCCGCGCGCGATCGCTCGCGATCGCCTTCGCCGACGGGATCGTCTGGCCGCGGGAGCGCTGGCGCGGTGTCGCCATCGTAATGGCCGGCATCGTTATCAAGCTGATCGCGACCTCGCATCTTTTCTGGGCGGGTCTCGCCTTCGGCGTCGTGCTGGAGCCGCTCGTCTATCTCGCCTTGCTGGCGATCCTCGGCTTCATCGTCATTCTCGCGCATATGGCCAGGGTGCCCGCCGGCTTCGTCGTCGGCGCCGTGTTCTCGCTCGGCCTCTTCGGGGTCGGGGACGCCGCCGCTCTGGCCATGGTCACCGTCGTCATGGCGGCCAACATGCTGGCCGTTGCCGTCTTTGGCGGCTGGGGGCTCTGGAACCACGGCGTCGGTCTCGGCGATCTCGGCCGGCGGAAGATTGCAAGCGATGCCGGCCCGTGAGCAATCCGGCCGCTTCGTGCGCATCGCCACCGCCGGCGCCTTCTTCCAGGGCGGCGCCGCGGCGGTCGATACCGGCACGATCATGGCAAGCCTCGTCCACGGCCTCACCGGCAGCTCCGTCGCGGTCGGCGCGGCCGCCGCGATCGCCCGCTACGGCTGGCTGTTCCCGCAGTTGTTCGTCGCCTGGTTCGCTCAGGCCCGGCGGCGGCGCATGCCGTTCTACGCCCTGGGGGCGTTCGGCCGGGTCGCCTGCCTGATCGGCGTTGCCGGGATCGTCGTTATGGCCGGTCCCAACCCGGCGTCCATCTTGATCGTCGTCTTCTTCGTACTCTGGACGCTCTACGCCTTCGTCGGCGGTATCCTCGCGGTCCCCTACAACGACATCGTCGCCCGTTCGATTCCCTCCGCCCGGCGCAGCCGTCTCCTGGCGCTGCGGTTCTTCGCGGGCGGACTGCTGGCGCTCGGCGTCGCCGCCGTCGCCGGCCGGGCGATCGACGCGCTGGCGTTTCCCGCCGGGCATGCGGTGGTTCTGCTGACCGGGGCCGGACTGCTGCTGGTCTCGGCGATCTCCTTCGTCTCCGCCGGCGAGCCGTTGGCGCCTGAGCCGAAGCAAACGACCGGCTTCGGGCCCTTCCTCCGGGAGGGGTTGGACGTGTTCCGGCAGGATCGGCGCTTTCGCCTGTTCGTGGGCGTGCGCTGGCTCGACGGCACCGTCATGATGGCGCTGCCCTTCTACGTGGTGGCAGCGACGCAGGCCGGGGTCACCGCGGCGGAGGTCGCGACGCTGCTCGGCGCGCAGACGGCGGGCGCGCTCCTGTCCAACCCGCTCTGGGGCTGGTGGGGCGACCGGCTCGGCAAGCGGCGGCTGCTCGGCGTCACGGCGGTGCTCGCGATCGCCGCCCCCCTGCTCACGGTCCTCTGGATGAGCGTGGTGCCGCCGGGCGGAATCCCCGCCCTTCCCGCCTTCGCGGCGATCTTCCTGGTCCTCGGCGCGGTAAACAACGGCGGTAACATCGCCCATCTGGGATATCTCTGGGAGATCTCGCCGGACGACCGGCGGCCGGCCTACAGCGGCTACTTCAACGCGCTGGTGGCGCCGGCGGCGCTGTCGCCGCTCGCCGGTGCGGCGGTGGTCGAGGCAATCGGGCTGTCTGCGGTCTTCGTGGCGGGTGTCATGGCCGCCGTCGGCCAGGTCATCGCCGTCCATCGCCTTCGACATGTCGAAGAGGGCATGGTGGGCCGATGTTCCTGACCCTGAAACGCACGCTCCGGCGCGGCATCGCCCGGTCTTGGTGGCTGTCCAGGCTCTGGTATCGCCGCTTCGGCCTCCGGGTAGAGGGACGGCCGGCGGATGAGGTGTGGTACTTCGCCTTCGGCGCCAACATGCACGACAGCGCGTTCCGCGTGCGCCGCCGCATGCGCCCCCTCGAATGGCGTCCCGGACGGATCAGGGACTACCGCCTGCGCTTCAATCTCGAGGGGCGCCCGAAGGGCAAGGCCGCGCCGGCGAACGTCGAGCCCTCACCAGGCGCCGAGGTCTGGGGCGTGCTCTACAAGATCACCCGCCGCGACCTGATCTGGCTCGACAGCACCGAAGGAGTTCCCGGCCCGCGCTACCGCCAGATCCGGATCGAGGCGGAGGACAGGGAAGGGAACCATATGCCCTGTGTCACCTATATCGCAGAGGGCAAGGAGACGGATGGCAACCCGTCGCTGCGCTACATCACGCTGCTCCGCGAGGGGGCCCGTGCCCATGACCTGCCAGAGCACTGGGTACGGTTCCTCGACAATGTGGAGCACGCTGAGTGACCAAAAAACAAAGGCCCCGCAAGCGGTTAAGCTTGCGGGGCCTCCATTAGATGTGGATTTCGAGCGAGTTATAACAAAAGTGGTTGCGGGGGCAGGATTAACTCAAGCACCTACGCTCGCAGTCCCGGTCTGACGCGATTGCAGGCGCTTGCGATTCCGACCAACCTTGGCACTTGGACAGCGCATCTTCAACGCAAGCTGCTCACTTGCGGCTGCCTCGATCAAATAGGAGAGTCCTCCGTCAGATGGAGTGACAACTAGGAAGTCGTGTCTAGGAATGACGGACGAACTCGAATTTAAGGCATGGCTCGAACGGGGCGGTGCTCAAACCGAGGCGGGACGTAGATCGCGCGCATATGCGATCCGAGCCATTGAACGGAGTCTTGCCGCGCTCGGCATGCCGTATCAGGACCTCGACGAAGCATGGAAAGCTGACAGGTTTGAAACGCTTCGGGAGCGTCTGCGGAAAATGCGAGAGGACGCTCGCGACGGTGGGCAGGATTACCGCATCCTGATGCCGGACTCCGAGAATCCCCACAACAGGCTCTCCAACTGGGGCAGCTGGTTGGGTCAGTATGGGCGTTTTTTGGCAGGCGACCCTCCGGGAGCCGCGAAGGATGCTGACCGGATACGGCAGTACGTCCTTGAGCACTACATCGAGCCCGCACAGGACGAAGGTCGGGACCACGTCGAAGTATTGGTCCGCGATGTGAACGAGGCTCTCGGCCTCAAGGAAGCGTGGCCCAACATCTGTCAATCACTTGGCGGGCGTATGTTTCGAGAAATGGCGCAGATCCCTGAACCGGAACGGATCGGAGCCGACCAAAGCTCTGCCACTGTTTTTCGCTTTAACCTCGGTGAAACAGCCCAGTCCGGTGACGAGCGACCGTTTGTTCTGTTCGATGCGACAGATGCACCTTTCCAGCCGGTCAGGAACTTCAACCGCAACACCCGCGTCTCGGCCTTTCGGATCAAGCCACAAGGTGCCGGCAACAAGGCGGATGAGGTGATTGAGACAGAAGACATCGTCGATGTCGCCCGTGCGATGCTCGTCGACGGCCTGGCATCGAGGGTCAAGGCGATCGCGGGTGGGCGGGTAAACTATCTGACCTACGGAGGCGACAAGCTCGTTCGGTATGAACTCGCTCCCGAAATTGCTCAAGCGATTGGCGTTCCACCACGGGGTGGCACCAGCCAACCGGCGCTGGAGAAACTACGTGAAAGGTTCGTTGCCCTTTGCCCCGACTTTCGGAGTTTCGTCGAACCTGGCACCGGCTGGGCCAAGAAGGAGAAAGCCTACAAGGTCGCGGCAATCGATAGGGTCCAGTCGGCGCTTGCAGAAAATGCAACTGACGAGATTCTCGGCAAAAACGTCTTTGAGATCCTGAAGACCGCCGCGAAGGACGGCCCTCTTGTCAGATGGCAGACCGAGGACGCAATCGCCAAGAATGCCGCGGATTTGCTCGCAGAATTCCACGCGATCATTGGTCGGTTGGTCCGATCCGAGGAGCCGCCAGAGATTGCCTTGGCAACGGCGCATGACTCTCTCGATGCGCTACGCGCGCGTGGTGCTACATCGCTTACCTACGGTGAGCGGATCAATATTCTGTCTTCCGCATTGGCCATGGTGCGACCGAGCGCAATAGCCCCACTCAAGATCACCCGGATCAACGAGGCGTGGGAAGCGCTGACCGGGGAAAAATTGTTCGTAGAAGCCAAGGCAGATATGGTGACGGATTATCGACGCTTGGCTGACGGCTTCGCAAAAATATTCGAAATCATGCGCGACGCGTGGCGGTGGGAACCGCAGGATTGGCTGGACATCCAGGGTTTCCTTTGGATCGCCAACGACAAAACCGTCACCGCACCGGTGGACGCGGACGAAACCGCCGACAAAAGTGAACCCCCGGAGAAGCCGATGTCGATCTCGCCCGTAAACCTCATTCTTTACGGCCCGCCCGGGACAGGAAAGACTTTTTCGACCGCAGTCGAGGCGGTGGAGTTGTGCGGCGAGCTGGTCCCGGAAGATCGCGCCGAGCTCATGACAGCCTACCAACGGCTTTTGGCGGCCGGGCGCATCGAGTTCGTCACCTTCCACCAGTCGATGAGCTACGAGGAGTTCGTCGAGGGCCTGCGACCGGAGACACAGGGCGCAGAAGGCCAAGAACTGGACGCCGACGAACTAGATGCAGCCGGTTTCCGCCTCAAGGTCGAGGATGGCATTTTCAAGCGGATCTGCGAACGGGCTCGCTTGGACCCAGGCGAAGATTCGGGCGATGGCCGGCTCGATCGCACGCGTCCAATCTTTAAGGTCGCCCTCGGAAGACGGCTCCAGGAAGAGGAGCAAATCAAGACCGCTCTTGATGCTAACGAAATCCGCCATGGCTGGGGTGGAGAGATCGATTGGTCGGATGAGCAGTTTGAAGACTGGACGGAAATCAAGGCCGAGTTGAAACGCCAGACTGGCAAGGAAGTCAGCGGCCATGCTGGCGAGCTCGTCTGCACCTTTTCCTTTCGCTCGGATATGCAGGTAGGTGACTACGTCGTCGTTTCAGATGGGCGTGACAGAATGCGCGCCTTCGGCACGATCACGAGCAACTACTTCTTTGACGCTGATGCCGAACGTCATCCCCACCGTCGGAAGGTCGAATGGCTCTGGCGCGATGACCAAGGAACGGAGCGTGCGAGATTTTATCCCAATGGTTTCCGGCAACACACCGTCTACAAATTGAATGGCGCTCTGGTCGACTGGGATGGCTTGGAGAATATTGTTTTCGGCGTGGACAGATCGGTCCCCGCGGAAAGCGCTCGCCCCCACGTCCTCATCATCGATGAGATCAATCGGGCGAACATCTCTAAGGTCTTCGGCGAGCTCATTACGCTTCTAGAGCCCGACAAGAGGCTGCGGGCTGAAAACGAGATCCGGCTCACGCTGTCCTATTCCAAGCGTCTTTTCGGCGTGCCGGCAAACCTCCATGTGATTGGCACAATGAACACCGCCGACCGTTCGATTGCGCTACTCGACACCGCACTCAGGCGCCGCTTCACCTTCCGCGAGATGATGCCAGACGCATCCGTCCTCAAAGAAGCTGCCCAGAAATGCGGGGCCGCCCTGCCGCAAATTCTCTCCACGATCAACGAGCGGATCGAGTACCTCTACGACCGTGAACATCAGATCGGTCATGCCTATTTCACTGCGTGCATCTCCCGAACTGATGTCGACGAGGTCATGCGCCACAAGGTCATCCCACTCTTGGCAGAATATTTCTTCGAAGACTGGGCCAAGATCGCAGCAGTGCTCGGCGATTTGGAGTCGCACGAGGGCTCGATCACTGGCGGCTTTCTCAAGCGCTCGGTCCTGAAGGCACCTCCAGGTCTTGAGGATGGTGACGCGGCTCCCCGGTTTCGTTGGGAAGTGCGCTCGAAAGTTGAAGGCTTCGACTACGGTAAGTTGGTCAGTCCATGATCCGCCGTACGATCCGCGAATGGGAGCGCATCGGCTACGGATCTGGCAACGCCGAGATTCCCGAAGCGCAGGCAGATCGCCTCGCCGCGGTCGCGCGGGCGTCGGTCTTTTCCGGTCGCGGGGGCGAGGGTGTGCTGGAGCATGGACGCAAAGGACTTCGCGCACGTGGCGTCGTTGGCGTCATTGCCACTCCAGACTGCCAGCTCGAGATTCTTCCAAAGATCGAGGGAGGCGGAGAGACCGAAGTCTCCGATACAACCCTCCGTGCGCGACTCATCCACATGCTCGCGGTGACCTACGATCTGCCAATCGAAGCCGGCACCATGACGCAGCTCGGTTGGCAGCGCGAGACAGTGCTCGAATTGCTAATCCGCCTGTTCTGCACGAAGTTAACGGATGCGGTCCGCCAAGGGATGCCGCGCCACTACCTCGAACACGAAGATAACCTGCCCGCCCTCCGAGGTCGGCTGGACGTAACTCGTCAATTCTCCACGCTCGCGCTCTCTCCACAGAAGCTTGCGTGCCGTTTCGACGCCCTTTCGCCGGACATCGCGCTGAACCAGGTCATGCGAGCAGCGGTCCGCAAGCTGTCGCGGCAGACCGCGGCGCCGGATAACCAACGCGCGTTGCGCGAATTGGCTTTCGTGTACGCCGACGTCGCCGACGTCCCCCCGATCGCGCTTCAGTGGGATCGGATTGTCCTCGATCGTACGAACCGGCGTTGGCGGGATCTTCTGTCCCTAGCCCGTCTCTTTCTTTCGGATCGGCACCAGAAGACGAGCGCCGGGGCTATCGACGGCCATGCACTGCTCTTTGAGATGAACGTTCTGTTCGAAATGTATGTCGAACGGATCCTGTCGCGGGCTCTTTCTGGCACGGAATTCCGCGCATCATCGCAAGGGGGACACCGGGATTGTCTTTACGAGGGCGACATCGGCCGGTTCCGGACGCGTCCCGACCTCATCATCCGGAAAGGCGAGCAGATCGCGCTCATCATCGATACTAAGTGGAAACGCATGACCCCGCGCATCGACGACCCTAAGCAAGGCGTCAGCCAAGCGGACGTGTACCAGCTGATGGCCTACGGCAGACTTTACAACTGTCCGAAGGTCATACTGCTCTATCCGCACCATGGGGACTTACCTACCGAACCGATCCGCCGATGGTATTCAATCGCGACAACGGACTCGGACGAGAAGTTGATCGTAGCGACGCAGGATCTCGCCGGCACTCAGCGAGACCACAGGGACGCCCTTCGACAGCTGGTCCTGAGTTGCTTGGATCATGAAGACAGACCAGAAGCACATGGCAAGGCGGGGGAACCGCTTGTCGAAGCGCTATGACGGTTTTTGACCCGACCTGCGTCCACGGGTGATTGTGGACTTCACCCTTCAAACTGGTCCGATTGGGATGCGAATTTTCGGGGGTCACGTCACTGGGTCTAGATCGACACTGGCCGAATTCGGTTGCAGATATAGAACAGCAAGGCCGCCCCTTGTCGACCAGTGCACCATTTTACAAATCGATTAGGTCAGTTCCTTTCCGACAAAGCGGCTGTCGGCGAGCCAAGTCGATTGCTTGGGGTTCATGTCGTCGATCTCTCGCGGAAAGGCGACTTTGAGGATTTCGTGCGCTGGCCTCGCCAAACCTATCGCGACAAGCAGCCTTTGAGCCTCATCGTCGGAACAAAGTTCGTGCTGCAAATTGCTGGGCGGAGAAAGCTCCGCGACCTCGATCCCGCCGCCGGTCGTATCCTTGGTGCTCGATCTGTACCAGGCATCCAGGTTTGCCGTGGCTTGCTTGTGGGGCTTCGACGCGATGCCGCCGCCGACCACGAATACCGGCAAGCCGGATTTCCAACGGGGACTGGATGGGTACCGAAGGCGCTTCGTGGCCCAAATGACTTTCTGCGCCATGCCTTGTACGGCCTGACGGAAATGACGCTGAAGCCCCCCCACTTCCCTCCAACGCTTCGAGACCTCGACGCCGAGCGGAAGGACGTCAGCCTCGAATATCGGGCATTCGATGTCACCCGAAGATTTTTGGATGAGATTGAATGTGCAGCAATCGACGGTCATCCCACCGATGTCCACCAGCCCGAAGAGTCCGTCTTCGAAGCGACCGGCATGTGCGAAGCCGGACACCGCCGCCGTCATCTCCGGTACGACACCGGAGCCGTGTTCCTCCAGGACGGTCCCGTATGACGAAGCCACCCGGTCCAACGCGGCGGTGACGGTCTCGATTGAAATCGGCTTTCCGCTGCGCTCCAGATCGAGAGCCGCCGCACAACATCGCTGGAAACGAACGGCCACTTCGTCGTCGTCCAACGAACTGGCGGGGTATCCGAAATTCACGGTCCACTCCGCCCGCGGCACTTCGAAATACGCCGGATAGGTATTCACGAGGTGGCCCTTCATCTGTCGCAAATGCAAGGCGAGCAGGGCTGCGGCCGCAACGGACGGTGAGACACCCGGATTGTCGGACTCGTACGGTTTGACGATCAGCCTGTTCTTGATCCCGGCAACTGGAGTGTCCGGACCTCTGTCGTAGAGGGAGAAGGAGGCCTCGGCATCTGACGAAACCCATACCGCCGACGGCCAAAGGTAAGCGTGCTTCTCCTGCGCCAGACTTCCCGGCGCCGGAACGGCGACGACGGGTTCGCCGGCCTGATAGGGGAAGAACGCTGCGCACTTGATGCAGCTGGTTCCGAAATCGATCCCGAGGTGGATATCTTGAAGACCGGGTTCGTTCTTCGTCTCGGGGTTGGCGGTCAGGCCAATTCGCAGACGACCTTCAATTTCGTGCGCAACATCTTGGCTGGGCGGCGGAGGTGCTTCGCCTGACGGCGCGGGAAGTTCCATCGTCAGTAGGGCGGCCGCGTGGTCGAGGACGAGTTCCAGCGCTGCGCCTTCCGATATCTCTCCCACCTTCGGGATCCTCGGAAGATTCGCCGGAATCTTCCTCGCGCCGCCCCGTGTCCCGGGTGTCGATTTCGGTTCGGTTCTCGTAGATGTCGGAGGTGACACGTCGGCGCTCCTCTCGTCAGGTCTCGGGGTGTCCAGGTCAGGGCATTTCACCGGTTCGGCTTTGGGTGACGTCGATGAAGTCGGAGTTTCCGCCAGAACCTGAGCGATGCCTCGTGGCACCTCGATCCGTCGTTGTTGACCGTCCTTCGCGCTCCGAAAAAGCAGGGCTCGCAGCCATCCGAAAATTCCGCTTCGCCGTCGTTTCATCCGCCACGTTCCTTGATCGGCCCGTCTATTTGACCGAAACAAGCACGACGGCGAGCCGCTCACTTTCGGGATCGAGCTTCTTGTTCTCTTCGATCGTCTTCCGTCCTTCTTCCAGGTTCCGATCGATCTTGCGTAGCTTGCCTTCGTTCATCCGAATGATGGCCTCGGTTTTTCGGGCCGCCTTGCCGCCTAGGGAATGCCTATAGCGTTGATTGGCGAGCGTAGCCTCGACACGTTCCTTCGCCGTCGCGTGCCGTCGTTCGAGCGTCTGAAGTTGAATGTCGGCCCGATCTTCGAGGCTCGCTCTCTTCTCGGCCTCCTCGTTTCCGAAACGATCATCCAGTCGGGTGAAAAGCTTGCTCTTGCAGAGGTCGGCCGCATTCTCGAGATCCACCTCCAACCTGGCGTTGGGCCAAAGTCGTCCATTTGCCGCAGCGACTTGGGTCAAACTCTCGGCGGCCTGGTCCTCGATGAACTCGCCATTCTGGAGGTCGAGTGCCGCGTAGGCGATCTTCTGTTCGTCATAGGCGCCACCAAATCTCCAGAACTCGACGCCGACTAGATAATATCCCGGTGGCAGCCTGTGGTTCTTCGGCAGTGTCGAGGTGTCCAGGGCGATCGCGATCGCCGGCCTGACCCCGACCTCTTCGGTTTGTGATTTTTTGCCAGACAGGAACCGGAGTAAGGGATGTGTCTGACCGACGGTTTCGGCATTTGCCGTTTCCTTGACGTCGCGGTCGGGCCGACCGAACCGACACTTCACGCCGCCGGACCCTTCGGTGAGCTGGCCGCGAGGCAGTTTGTGATCCTTCAAGAAACGGGAGAATTGACTGCGTGCCTCGTCGGACAGTTTGATCGTCCAATTGCCGGCCTTGTCCGGACCCTGCACCTGGCTACCCGGGTAGAATTGCCTCAAACCGTCTTCGACGTAGTCGGCGAGGTCTTCCGCCGACAGCCATCGATGCATGTCTCTGGCCGAGTGGATCGATTGGAGGATGTGATCCCCGTGCGCGATGAGTGACCCCGCATGCTTTTCTAGACTGTCTTCCTCCTTCCGCTTGTTCTCGATCGCCATCGCCGTTTGCTCGAGCCGATCTTCGATCTCGGTGTCGTCCAGCGCGCCCTTGAGAAGGAGCCCTGTGATCGTTTCGATCTCCTTGCCCAGAACGGACTCGAATCCGCCGAGAGCCCTCTCGCAAATTTCCAAACGAGTGTAGAGGCGGCCGTAGATTTGTTCGTCGATCGAATGCCGGTAGTAGAGATTGATCACGCGGACGAACTCGGACTTCTGACCGAGCCTGTCCACACGGCCGATCCTCTGTTCTACCTTCATCGGGTTCCAGGGCAGGTCGTAGTTGATGACGGTCCTGCAAAACTGGAGATCGATACCCTCGCTTCCGACTTCCGAAGAGAGGAGCACCCGCGTTTCGGGATCGTCCCGGAAGTAGCGAACGGTCGCGGCACGGTCTCTCGTATCTCCGTGCATTTGTATGCAAGGAAATCCGACCTCATCGAGCCTCTCCGCCAGATAGGCGATCGTCGGCCGAAATGTCGAGAATACGATCACTTTTTCCTCTGGATTTTGCCGGAAGAACGTCTCGAGTGCATGCTTCAACTCGACGAATTTCGTGTCGTTTGAAACGACTTCTAGGAGGTCATCGAGGGGATTGAGGGCCGACCGAATGGCATTGTTGATCGGCTTGTCCTCGACTTCACTTTCGTCATCGTCGGAAAGGGAACCGCCGATCGAGTCACCGACGCCCCAGTGTCTCAAGGCGGCGGGAATGCTGGAGCAGAGTAGCCGTTGCGGGGTCGACAACAGGAAACCCTGGGGTACGTCGTTGATGAGGGCGAAATTCTGGATCGACACGGTCACTCGGTCGTAGATCTCCCGCTCCCGTTCGTTCATTGTCGCCGGGTATTGGCCGACCTCACGTCGGACGCGGAACTCTTCGACATCCCTTCGGCGCGTTCGGTTGACGAGGTTGGCGAGCAGGTTCACCTGTTCGAAACGCGACGCGAAAGCGGCACGGCTGTCGTTCGTCAGCCTCGACACTTCTCCAAGTTCGGTCATGAGCTGGTCGAGCTGCCGGTTGCCCTTCAGGAGCTTGTGATGCCGCGCGTCAGAGGCGATCTCCAGTACCTCTTCTTTCGAAGCGTGCTTCAATATCGCCTCTCTTGCGCGGATCAGCGGTTCGTTGGCCTGCACGATTTCGTTGAGCACGGTTTGGTCCCGGAACGTCGCCGGATCCACGAGTTTCAGTAGCGCATAGAGGTTCTCGTTACCGAGGTGAATCGGCGTCGCGGAGAGAAACAGAAGGTGCTGGGTCGTGGGCTGAAGGAGACGAACCAACTCATGCGACTTGGTGTCGTCGTTCCGCATGTGATGGGCCTCGTCGACGATGACGAGGTCGAAGAGCGGTTCGTCCTCCGCCCTTTCGTCCAGGAGTCGCGCGAAGGCGTTGGAGGGTCGTCCTGACGATTCGGCGTCCCAGCCGGCGTTGGGGCGAAGGGATTGGAAGCCGCAGATGGCGGCGAAACCCCGTCGACGAGACTCGTCACCGATATCCGAGAGTAAATCTTTCGGGGTGACGACATGGGCGTCGACGTCGAAACGTTCCCGAAGTTCCGACCGCCACTTCTCGTTGAGGACTTTCGGGCAAACGACCAGCAGTCTGTTGAGGTCGAACCGAGCTTTCAGTTCTGCCCAGATCAGACCGGCTTCGATCGTCTTGCCCAGACCAACTTCGTCGGCGATGAGAAGGGCGCCGGTCGGCGAGGCCAGCATCTTGAGCACCGGTTTGAACTGATGCGCGTAAAAATCGGTATCCGAGACTTCCATGCTGTAGAGCATGTCCGAGAGGCGTCCGGTCAGGCGGATGTGCGATATCAGGCGCCGAAGGGAAGACGGATCGCTCAGTTGACCGGCTTCGAGCATGTCCGCCGGATCTTCCTGCGCTTTCGGCACCAGAACCAGCTGATCGACGCGGACGTTCCGCTTGACCTGATTGGTTTGCACGAGGCGTAGCGAACAGCGGTTTGGATCCGTCGGATAGATTTCTGTGACGATGCCGACGCGGTCAGGATCGTTACGGAATCTAACCACATCACCCGGCTCGAACGGCCTAGGCTCAATTCCGTCGTCACCGCAGGCAGGTGTGGTGTCCATGATGCCTCGCGCCCTCATTCCAGCCAGAGAACGATGAATGAACTCCCATTACAATTCAAGGATGGAGAGATCCTTGTCCTGCTTCCCCGGAAGGTCTTCGATTTGAAAATAGGCTGTTCTTCAAACAAGAATTAGTCGCTGAAGAAACGCCTTTTTAGCGAGGCACAGATCATAGGGGTCCTGAAGGAGCAATAGGCCGGCATGACTAGCCGCGGATCTTTGCCGCAAGCACGGGGTCAGTGATGCGATCCTCTACAAATGACGGCGGAAATATGGCGGCATGGAGATCGCAGACGCGAAACGCCTCAAGACGCTGGAGGCGAGGAACGCGAAGCTGAGGAAGATACTGGCCGTGTGAATTGTGGACGTCGCGACGCTGGAAGAGATTCTTGGTCTGGAGCCCCTTGGCTCCCTCGTTCAGAACGAGAGCCCTTCCGTTTGTGCGCCGGCTCAGTACGCTGGCTGGCCAGAATCGATCCACGCGTCTACCGGCGCCGCTCGAAGCGTTCGGAGGATACCGAGACGCGTGTGCGTCTGCAGGAACTGTCACAGGAGAGGCGAAGCCCAATCATCAATCGCGTCAAAATCGATCTCGGCCATTCGTACCCAATCCTCAATCGGCTGCTCTACCCAGGGCTACGCCTCGTCTTTCCAAGTCAGTCTGACCTTGAGGCGATTTAGATGTGTCCAGGGAAGGACGCCTTGGTGTTGAAGCATCCCAACAACGATTCCTGGCGAAATGCCCTGCTCCTCCGCAAATGTCCGAACTGCGATCTCCCTGCGAGGAGAGCTCTGAACGAACCGTTCCCAGGCAGCTCGGGGAACCAAAGTGTCCGCCGCCCAAGCGTTCGCCTCGGCTTCGAGTTCAGCGTCACCCCCGTTCACTTCATCGACGAAAACGTTCTTCTTACTATGCAGCAGAATATGAGCTGCTTCGTGGAAGAAGCTGAACCACAGGTGATCGTCTGACTTGTGACGAGCGCTCAGTTGGATCACGGCCTTTCTTGGAGATTGCCACCATGCCGCACCGCTCAGGGCCGTTTTCGGCAATGGCTTGACCAATACCAGCGCGACACCTGACTGATTGCAAAGCTGGCGCGAGCGGGGCAGTGCCTGTTCGATCGACGAACGAGTTAATTCGCGGATTCCCTTCAGCGCCTTTTTGAACCGGTTCTCACTGTAGTCGGCGCACTCCTGCCCTTCAGCTTCAATCTCCCCAAGACGGAGCCACGTTGCCAAGGCCGTCTCGTCGCTCTTAAAACTCGGCGAATGGCGATAGGCGACGTTCGCCAATCCATATTTGAGATTCCAAGCGTCGACCGATCCAACTCGGAAAAACGCTAGGAGCTCTGAGACCGCATCTGCATCGGTTTTGGGCCGACGAATAGCGCCGCGTTTCGCTAGCTCCTTGACCGGAAATCCCTTCACCCATGCACTGGAGCCCTCGGAGTCTGCCGCTTCACTCTCCCGCGCCCGGTGGAGTTGGTAATCGGCCTCGATACCAAGCCAGATGCTCGCATCCACCCCGAGTACCTTCTCAAACTGGAGAGCTGTTTCCGGCTCAAGGGATGCCTTCCCCGCGATGATCTCACTGATCAGTTTGGGAGAGCGGCCGCATCGCCGAGCGAACTCAGCGTGCGAGATGCCTTGCACCTCCAGGCGTTCCTCCAGGACCCACCCCGGCGGTACAGCATAGTCCGGCCGAAACTGATTGATTGCTGTCGCCATGTCTCTCTCCTCCTTCAGTGATAGTCGATCACGTTGGTGATCGTGATCGCGGTCACCTGTTCCACATCGATCCCTCCATCCTCCTTGCGGGGGACCGGATCATGATTGGCCTCGAAAACGAGCCTGTGCGGGTGCACGAGATCGACGGCAAACTGCTCGTCCCGATCTCCTCGCAGCTGATGCCGCCGGTCGGGCGGCGTCGTAGGCACCAGGGCTAAGGCGCGAGCCGCCTTCAGGACGGCAAGGCGATTCATGATGGTCCTGGCCATCCGAGCACCATACGCCTTCTGGAGCCCGTCAGCTGAGTTGAAGGTCTTCTCGAGCTTTCGGGTCCGGAAGGCGATGTCCAACGGATCGTCTCTTTTTCGTTACGTATTACGTAATGTTTTATCCCGTCACATCAAGGGGTGCAAGCTCAATCTGAGCGTAAGCGTCCGGTGAGACGGCTCAGACGTATCTGCCGCTGGCCAAGGAAGTCGACGAGTTCGACTTCGAGGACGCCCCGGTCAACGAGACGCTGGTGCGCGACCTCGCCGGCGGCGCGTTCCTCGAGCATCAGCGCAACGTCTTGCTGATCGGCGGCACCGGAACCGGCAAGTCGCACCTGGCCGTCGGCATCGCGCGCGCCTGCATCCGGAGTGGCAAAGGGGCCGCTTCTTCAACGTGGTTGACCTCGTGAACAAGCTTGATGCCGAGGCGCGCGATGACCGCCAGGGCCGCACGGCCGATCTGCTCTGTTGCCTCGACTTTGTGATCCTCGACGAGCTCGGCTATCTGCCCTTCGCCCAGACCGGCGGGCAGCTCCTCTTCCATCTGATCAGCCGTCTCTATGAACGCACCTCCATCATCGTCACCACCAACCTCGACTTCGGTGAATGGCCCAGCGTCTTCGGCGATGTGAAGATGACGACGGCGCTCCTCGACCGGCTCACTCACCACTGCGACATCGTCGAGACCGGCAACGGGAGCTGGCGCTTCAAGACCCGCGCGTAAGGCCCGGCATCCTGCTGGCCCGGTCCGGCTGCGCGACCTGGAAGCTACGCCGGATCGGGCCAGCCATCCGTTCACCGAAGGGGGTCAATGTTCGGGTCTGGCGCAAAGTTCGTGCAGGTGAGCGGGATTCCCGACCTTTGAAGCGCCGTATACGGTAGAGTAAAGGGAGGACTCTACCAGATGTTGCATAAATCCAGCTTGTTGAAGCTGATCCCGCGGGGCTTGGTGGCGAACCGGTGGGCGGTCGACGGTGACGAGCTGATCGTGAATGCCGTCGGTGCCGGAGGTGACGCCGCATGTCCTGACTGCGGGGTTGCCAGCGATCATCTTCACAGCCGCTACCAACGCACGTTCCAGGACCTGCCGGCCCATGGTCGTCGCATGGTGATCCGGGTCACGGCGCGCCGGTTTCGATGTCGTGAAGCCGAGTGTCCACGGAAAACCTTCTCTGAACCGTTCACCGGGGTGACCGCCGGCCGGTATGCCCGCCGAACCGCACGATCCGAAACGCTCGTCCATCAGATCGCCCTGGCGATGGGCGGACGTCCGGGCGAACGCCTGACCACGCGGCTCTGCGTCGATGCGAGCCGCGACACCTTGCTCCGTCTCATCCGGCGTCGCGCGCAGGATACCGATCGGCGCGCCGAGGTGACCGCGGTCGGGATCGATGACTGGGCGTGGCGCAAGGGTGCGACTTACGGCACGATCCTGTACAACCTCGAAGGCCGACGGGTGCTTGGCCTACTCGCTGACCGAGATGCCACGAGCGTCGAAGCGTGGCTGAGCGCGCATACGGGGATCGCCGTGATCGCCCGCGACCGCGGCGGGACCTACGCCCGTGCAGCGACGAAGTGCCGGACGCGGTTCAGGTCGCCGACCGCTGGCATCTGATGGCGAACGCCAGCGCCGCGTTCCTGGAGGCGGTGCGCCGGTCCATGAAGCCGCTGCGCGAGGCGCTCGGCGTCGGTACCGTTGATCCCGAGCTGTTGACCAGCGTGGAACACCGACAGCTGGACGGGGCCAAACGGCGCGATGCGGAGAACGCCACGGTGCTCACCCTCGCGGAAGCGGGCATATCGTTGAAGGAGATCCGCCGGCGCACCGGCCTCAGCCGCGGGACCGTCCGGCGTATCGTGCGCGGCGAACGCGAGGACGTGTTCCGGCCGCGCCGGAGCACGCTGGCGCCCTACGAGCAAATGCTCGACAAACTCTGGAACGAGGGCTTCCGCAACGGGGCCGAATTGCACCGCCAGGTCCGTGCGGCCGGGTTCAGGGGCAGCCTCCGGGTCGTCACGGAGTGGACGACACGCAGACGGCAGGATCTGAAAGCCGCAGAAACGTGCGTGCCCCGCAAGGCGCCCGCCGCGCGCACGGTGGCGAAAATGCTGACGACGCACCGCCACAGCGACACTCGGCAGCAGATCGCGCTCCTCGCCATCATCACGAAGTCGACGCCGGACATCATCACCGCGCGCGACCAACTGGACGCTTTCCAGGCAATCGTTCGCGATCGCAAGGCAGTGGCGCTCGCTCCTTGGCTGGCTGAAGCCGAAGGTGGACCGCTCGCATCTTTTGTAACCGGCCTGCGCGCCGACCTTGCCGCGGTTGATGCCGCTCTCCGTGAGCCGTGGTCCAGCGGTCAGGTCGAGGGCACGATCAACAAGCTGAAGCTGCTCAAGCGCCAGATGTACGGCCGGGCGAACCTGGACCTGCTGGAGGCCCGTCTCATGAGCGCGGCGTAGTCGCCGCGAAAATGCACGAAAATTGAGTCAGAGCCAATGTTCAACACCGATTGACAGCGCTACCCAGCATATGTCGACAGGAACGTTAGCTACTGCCAATCTGAGGCCAGTTTATCTCCAGGCAACATACGAAGGCTCGAGCAGAAGCGAGGTCATGACGGGGAAATGAACCGCGCCGAGTTTCCCGGAGGCTCCGACTTGTGAGAAGAAGGAGCTGTTATGGGAACACAATCGACACGGTATCCGACGGAGGTTCGCGAGCGGGCGGTCCTTCAAACAAGAGAGGCCGCCAACAGCCACCAGGAGCTTTCATGCGAGCCTTCGAATTCGATCATCACTTGATCAACTCCTACGAGCGTTTTTCGCGCTCGTTCAGCAGCATTCGATCAGAAGATCTTCGAGCCGCGATCGACGCGCAATATGACGATGGGCGGTTCTGGCCCTCTTCTCTCCTCTCCTTGAATCCACGCTACCTCTCAGGTCCCAGCGTGGATGACCTCGTCGCCTCTGGTGACTTGGAGGAAGGCACGGGGAAGGTATTCCGATTCGGCGAAACACCTCTGTGCTTTCACCGACACCAGGCGGAGTCGATTGCCAAGGCGACATCTGGAAAGAGCTTTGTCGTCACGACTGGCACCGGCTCCGGCAAATCGTTGTGCTTCTTCGTGCCAGTCGTAGACGCCATCATTCGCGCGCTGAGTGTCGGCAAACCGCGAACCACCCGAGCGATTATCGTCTATCCGATGAACGCCTTGGCGAACAGCCAAATGAAGGAAATCGACAAGTTCATCGCGCAGTCGGACCTACCAGGCAGCCTGAAGCCGATTGTGAAGCGATATACTGGGCAGGAAAGCCGAGAGGAGCGCAAAAGGATAGCGGCCAATCCACCGGACATCCTCCTTACGAACTACATGATGGCGGAATTGCTATTGACCCGCCAAGACGACCTAGACTCTCAGGTCATAAGCAACGCGGCCGGCCTCCAGTTCATCGTCCTCGATGAACTCCACACCTACAGAGGGCGCCAAGGTGCAGATGTGGCGGTACTCGTGCGAAGGCTACGAGACCGATGCACCCCAGACAAGGCTCCGGTCTGTATCGGCACATCGGCAACGATGGCCTCGGAGGGAACCGAAGAAAGCCGAGCCGTTGCCGTGGCCAAAGTTGCAACCAGGCTTTTCGGCTCCGAGATCGGTCCTGACGCCGTCATCGATGAGTCCCTTCAGCGGGCTACTGACGACACCATCACTCTTGCGCAAGCGACCGCCGGGCTGGCTGACGTGTTGCGACAGCCTATCCCAACGAACCTGGATGACGTGCAGCTCAGGACGCATCCCCTCGCGGTATGGGCGGAGCTTGCTCTCGGACTCGATGACGGGTTGGAGCTAAAACGAAAGAAGCCTATCCCCCTCGAAGACGCCGTCAAGCGGCTGGCCGATGATAGTAGGGTCGACGCGGAACAATGCAGAAAGCATCTCGAAGAGTTCCTGACGCTGGTAAGCCTTCCCGAAAATCAGCGCGGTGGCACCGGAGATCGGGCGTTCCTCGCCTTCAAGCTACATAGGTTCATCTCCGGCGCGGGTGAGATCTTCACAACGCTGACTGGCAAGCCTCGGACAGTTCTGTTCGAGGGTCAGCTTGAGGATCCAGATGCTCCGGGAAACCGACTTTATCCGACGCGCTTCTGCCGGAACTGCGGGCACGAATACCACGTCGTCACCAAGAATGAAGATGATGGCCACATAAGGTTTCTTCCCCGGAACATCGACGAGACACCACTTGAAGCCGAAGACGACGACGACATAGCCGGGTATCTTTGTCCGACCCAAGGCAATGATCCCGATTTCGCCTTCGATGGTCAATTGGATGGCTATCCTGAGAGCTGGCTGGAAGAACGCAACGGCATTGAACGGCTTCGTTCATATCGCAAGAAGCGCGCGCCCATCTCCTATGTTGTAACGCCGGAGGGCCGGCATGGCGCCGATGGCAGAGAATTTTGGTTCATCCCTGGAAAGTTTGCCTTCTGTCTGTGCTGCAAGGATGAACCCAACCAGGGGATGCGTGAGCGCAGCAAGCTGGCCGGCCTATCCGGTGAAGGCCGGAGCTCCGCGACGACTCTGCTCATATCGAGCGCTCTCGAATGGATGAACAAGCCGACGAGCGCTGTCCCAAAGACGAAACGCAAGCTTCTGGGTTTCACAGACAACCGGCAAGACGCAGCACTTCAGTCCGGGCACTTCAACGATTTTCTGTTCGTGAGCCTTCTCCGTGGGGCCGTTTTGCGGGCTATAGTTGCAGCGGGGGCCGACGGCTTGACCGAGGATGGGTTCGGTCTGAGTGTCGTAAAGGCGCTTGGCTTCACGTCTGCGAACAAGGAAGCGCGCGGCCACTGGATGCTCGATCCATCGGCTGGTGCAGTCATTCGGGAAGACGCTCAGCGCGCACTCGCAAAAGTCCTTGCTCATCGGGTCTGGACTGATCTCCGCAGGGGATGGCGGTACACCAACCCCAGCCTCTCTGTTCTGAATCTCCTCGATGTCGAGTTTGTCGGCGTCACCGACATGGCTTCAGACCAGGAAAGGCTCATGACTGTCCTCCCCGAGCTTGGTGGTCAAACAGAAGAGCAGAGGACCGACCTGCTGACGACCGTGCTGGGCGCAATGCTCGAAGGACTGGCCGTCAATACGGAAGCCCTAGATCTGACAGTCCTCGACGGTGTCGCACAGAAATCCCGTTCGCTGTTGCGCGCTCCCTGGGCGATTGATGCCAAGGAGAACCCACGCGGACGATCATCTCTGCTTCTACGCGCGCCCGGCAAGAATGCTGTGGGCCTTCGTGAGGAACAGACCCTCGTTCGCGCGGGCCACAATTCGCGTATTGCTCGGCTGATCAACAAGAAGAGTGTGCTGGGCACGAAGCTCGGGCGAGACGACTACCTTGAGTTCTTCTCGCGCCTGCTGGAGCTATTCGCGGATGAGGGTCTGATCGTTCCGGTCGAACTGGACGCTGATCTCGTAGGCTGGCGGTTGACACCCTCCGCCGTCCGCCTTGTTCCTGGCCCCGCGCTTTCAGACGAAAGCAAACGGGGAAATCGATACTTCCATGACCTATATGCTTCGATTGCGGAGGATCTTGCATCGGGTCATAGCGCCTATTGGGGGCTGGAAGGTCGCGAGCACACCGCGCAGGTGTCTCAAAGGCAGAGGGAATGGCGCGAGTGGCGCTTTAGGTACGAAGATGACGACCTGGAGCATCTCAGCACCTCTGATTATCGAACCGAAATCAAGGCAACCGGGGAGTCCGACCAGTTCCTCCCGGCGCTGTTCTGCTCGCCGACAATGGAGCTCGGGGTCGACATCTCTGCTCTCAACGCGGTCTACCTAAGAAATGTTCCACCGACCCCAGCCAACTACGCTCAGCGCGCTGGCCGTTCGGGACGGTCCGGACAGGCGGCGGTTGTCGTGACCTACTGTGCATCCGGTTCTCCACATGACCAGTACTTCTTTGAGCGCCGCAACGATATGGTTGCCGGCGTCGTTCGCCCGCCAGCGTTGGACATCACGAACGAGGAACTGGTGCGGTCGCACCTGCACGCTGTCTGGCTCGCGGAGACGCGCCTCGCTCTCTCCCCCGATATTCCAGAAATCCTCGACCTCAGTAGCGATCGGTATCCGCTCAAGGGAGAGATCCGGACCACCATTTCGAAAGCGGATCTGGTCTCCCGTGCTCGCGCACCGATGCAGCGTGTGCTCGAACAAATCCTGGCCGCCGATGAAGGAGCAATACCGGTCTGGATGGATGACCCGGAAGAGTTCGTGCTTCATGTGGCAATGAGCGCTCCGAAGGAGTTCGATCGAGCGTTCGACCGCTGGCGCGAACTTTACAATTCTGCCCGCACTCAGCTTGCCGAAGCCAACGCACGCTCGGAGATAACGGGTCTCTCAGCCGCCGACCGCCGCAAGATCAAGGCGGCTCAAATGCAGGCAAGCGATCAGATCGCGATCCTTGAGCAAGGGAAGGCCTCAAACGGTTCTGACTTCTACTCATACCGCTACCTCGCGACGGAAGGATTCCTGCCCGGCTACAACTTCCCGAGGCTGCCGCTATACGCCTTTGTGCCCGGCGAAGGGAAAACCGGCTCTTACCTCTCTCGTGCACGATTTCTCGCTATCTCGGAGTTTGGGCCGCGGAGCCTAATTTACCATGAAGGTCGCGCGTACCGGGTAATGAAGGCAAAGCTCGCTCCGGAAGTTCGGGAGGGAGATGGGTCAGAACTTGCAACCAAGGACATTTACATCTGCGCGAACTGCGGAGCCTGCCATGAGGAAGAAGTGGAGCGCTGCCATGGCTGCGCCTCGCATATGGCTGGTGAAGTCCCAATCAAGCGTACGCTCCGCATCGACAACGTAGAGGCTGCACCCACCGAGCGCATCACCGCCAATGATGAGGAGAGGGTACGCCAGGGCTTCGACATCCAGACCGTGTTCGCATGGCCCATGAAGGACGATAAGCTCCAGGTCGCGAGCGCCGAATTCAAGTGTGATGACACTGCGCTGCTGGCGCTCCAATACGCGAACAGCGCTGAGATTAGCCGTCTGAACAAGGGCTTGAAGCGTCGAAAGGATCAGACGGTTTTCGGCTTCAATATCGATCCTCGAACTGGCTACTGGGCAAAATCTGAAGACGAGAATACGGAGACCGACCCTCCACCCGACGCGGTTAAGCCGGTTCGGATCGTGCCGATCGTGAGAGATCGCAAGAACGCGCTTCTGTTTCGCTTCAAGAAACCGGAAGACTTCGACCCCAGCACGATTACCACCGTTCAGCATGCGCTCCTGCGGGGCATTGAGGTCGTGTACCAGCTTGAAGAGGGGGAAATCCTCGGCGAGCCGCTTCCGGCCCGAGACAACCGCCGTGCCATCCTTGCGTACGAAGCGACGGAAGGCGGCGCCGGTGTTCTTACTCGCTTGATGGATAATCCGGACGCGATCGGTGAAGTTGCTCGGACGGCTCTCGGGCTGATGCATTTCGAGAACATCGACGCGGCTGTCTCAAGCGGAAATGCTGATCTCTTGTCCAGAAAAACAGACGAGGCCTGCGTCAGAGGCTGCTACCGCTGCCTGTTGTCATATTTTAACCAGCCGGACCATGAGCAGATTGACCGTAGCAGCGGGGAAGTTATCCAGCTGTTGGTTGATCTCGCTCGCGGCCGCACGGTGCTCGAGAAGCGCGCTACGCGCGATAGCACGTCGTCGCCGTGGCTGAAGGCTTTCGACGAAGCCAGTCTCCCTAGTGTCGATAAAATGGGCATCAGCTTTGCCGGCATGGAAGCTGAATTCGTATGGCGAGAGCACTTTGTGGCCGCCACCACCCAGCCGATTTCCTCTGAAGTGGTCAGTGAAGCAGCAAAAAAAGGGTGGGAGCTGGTCGAGCTATCAGCCTCGCCTGAAGCTGGCGTACCGCAGAAACTACTTGATCTCTTGAAGGGATAAGCATGGTGCTGAGTTTCTCACCCGGCGATCTGGTGCGCGCTCGCGGCCGCGAATGGGTGGCTCTCCCGGCGTCGCGCCAAGGCGTTCTCGTGCTTCGCCCGCTGTCAGGAAACGAGAACGACGTCGTTGTTCTGGACCCCTCGCTAGAAATCTCATCGGTCGAAGCAGCGCGGTTCGATTTGCCCGAGGATGCACGGAGCACCGTCCAGGCCAAGGCAGCACTCTTGGCAGACGCGCTACGTCTCACATTGCGCCGCGGCGCGGGCCCTTTCCGATCTGCCGCTCAGCTGGCTTTCGAGCCTCGGATCTATCAGCTTGTGCCGCTGCTCATGGCCCTGAGACTTCAAGTACCTCGGCTTTTGATCGCCGACGATGTCGGTATCGGCAAGACGATCGAGGCGGGGCTGATCCTTCGGGAATTCATGGATCGCGGCGAAGTCGACGCCTTCTCCGTTCTTTGCCCTCCCCATCTGGTGGATCAATGGCTCATCGAGCTCAAGGATCGGTTCGGAATCGACGCAGTACCCGTGACTTCCGGTACCGCGGCACGCCTCGAACGCAACCTACCGCTCGCACAGACGCTCTTTGACGCCTATCCCTACACGGTCGTTAGCCTTGATTACATCAAGGCCGAGAAGCGCCGGGAGGGGTTCGCCCGGGCCTGTCCCGACTTCGTGATCGTCGATGAAGCCCACGCTTGCGTCGGAACTCACAAGGGCAAGCAGCAGCGGTTTGAATTGCTTCTGGGACTTGCGAGGGACGCCGAGCGGCGGATCATCATGCTGACCGCCACGCCGCATTCAGGCGACGAAGAAGCGTTTTCGCGACTGCTATCGCTGATTGACCTGGACTTCGCCACGCTGGACTTCGACAGCACGAGATATCGAGAGCGCCTTGCAAGGCATTATGTCCAGCGGCGTCGAGTGGACCTCGTCGAGGGGGATTGGCACGAGGACAGATCATTCCCGAAACACGAAACCACCGAGCACCCCTACCGGCTATCGCCCGAGCACTTGGCGTTCCAGGAAGCGGTCCTGGACTATTGCCTTTCGGTGGTGTCGAAAGCCGGGGAGCAGAAGAGGGATCAGCGCCTCGCGTTTTGGGGCACCCTCGCTCTCATGCGTTGCGTTGGTTCCTCGCCTGCTGCAGCGCTGAGTGCGCTGAGAAATCGCGCCGCCAACGAGGCAGACCGGCTCGAACCGCAGATCTATGACGAAGACGGCGACGATGAAGATGCCGTGGACATCGAGCCGAGTACGGCCTTCTCGGATGATCCCGCACTCGCTGCTCTCATCGACCAGGCAACCGATCTTCTCGATGCAAAGGATCCCAAGCTTGATGCCCTGATCGGTGCGCTCAAACCGCTGGTGAAGAGTGGTGCCAACCCCGTCGTTTTTTGTCGGTATCTGGCAACCGCCGATCACGTAAAGACGGGACTGCGAAAGGCGTTCCCAAAGCTCATCATCGAGTCCGTTACCGGAGAGTTGACCCCGGACGAACGCCGCGATCGCGTTGCCGAGATGGCTCTGGAAGATGCGGAAGATGGCGCCCAGAGGATCCTGGTGGCGACCGACTGCCTCTCCGAAGGCATCAACCTGCAGCAGCTCTTTGACACGGTCGTGCACTACGACCTCTCGTGGAATCCGACCCGGCATCAGCAGCGTGAAGGTCGGGTTGACCGCTTTGGTCAGCCGGCCGAGCTGGTTCGCTCGATCATGATGTTCTCGCCCGACAGTGCCATCGATGGCGCAGTTCTCGATGTGATCCTGCGGAAAGCCGAGGAAATCAGGAAGGCAACCGGGGTGACCGTTCCGCTGCCTGACGAGCGCGGGCCGGTCACGGACGCCTTGATGTCTGCGATGATGCTCCGCCGTGGCGGGCACAAGCAGCTCACACTCGACCTTCGCCTGGGGGACGGCACCAAGGTGATGGAGGCGCGTTGGCGCGACGCGAGCGAGAACGAGAAGAAGTCGCGTGCGCGGTTCGCCCAGAACGCTATGAAGCCTTCAGAAGTCGCACCGGAGTGGGACAAGGTCAGAGACCTGCTCGGCTCGCCCGAGGACACGAGGCTTTTCGTCGAGCGCGCGATGTCGCGGTTCGGGGTTCCGCTTGAGAAGAAGCGCAACGTCTATGTCGCTCACGTCCACGCCCTTCAGCAGACCCTGAAGGAGAAGCTCGAACAGCGCGGCCTGGAGAAGTCTGTCCGACTTGCCGCAGCTGAGCCTGCTCCCTCCGGTACGTCCCTCTTGACGAGAACCCATCCATTGACGGCGTCTCTTGCCGAGAGCCTTGTCGAGGCTTCGCTGGATCAGGAGGCGCTTCCGGATCTCGGCATCGGCCGCGTCGGTGCGTGGCCGATAATTGCGGTCTCGGCGATGACGCGCGTCGCACTCCTCCGCGTTCGATACAAACTCACAATCCACGCGCGAAAGGAGCGGCTCCTGCTGGCTGAAGAAGCAACTCTGGTTGCTCTTCAGGGGCAAAGCATCGTGGCGATTGGCGAAGAAGTCCGCGAATTGCTCAACACGCCGGCCACCGCCGATCTCGCAACGATCGCACGGGATCGGATGATCAATGCCGCAAAGGCGGAACTGCCCGATCTGCTCGCAGGCCCACTTGCGGATTTCGTCAGGCAACGGGCGGCGGAACTCGTCGAGGATCACGCTCGCCTGCGTACCGCGGCCGGATCCATCTCGCGCGTCAGCGTGGAGGCAGTCCTGCCGCCTGACGTCATTGGCTTGTTCGTTCTCATGCCGGGCGAGGTTTGATTATGGCGCGCAAACCGATCTCCGACATGTCCGCATGGGCCTCGCTCAGCCTCGAGGGCAACCTGATCGCGCCGGCGATGATTGCCAGGATCGATCAGCGTGACGCCCCGGAACAGGCGCCGGAGGATTACGCTGTCCGCAAGGGCCTGACGATCCGCGAGGAAATCTCGACAGCCTTCCGTGTCGGCCAGTCGCATTTCGATGCCTTCGCGAAGCTCGACGCGCCCTCTCAGGACGCGACCCGCCGTTTCGTTACCGGCTTTTTCAGGGAGACCTTCGGCTTTCACGATCTGTCCGCCGCCGACACGCCGATCGCCATGACCGCCAGCGGGCGCGTTCCCGTGGTTGTGGTTCCGCCCGACGAGACGCTGGACCGCCGCAGCCCGACCCTGTCCGTCGACCGTTCCCGTTCACCGGCCTTCGCGCTTCAGGATTACCTCAACGACAGGGAGGAAGCGCTGTGGGGCGTCGCCACAAATGGCACCCACCTTCGCCTCATGCGGGACAACGCGTCCCTGACGCGCCCGGCCTACATCGAGGCGGACCTCGCCCAGATTTTCTCGAACGAGGACATCGCCTCTTTCGCCGCTCTATGGCTTCTGATCCACCGGTCCCGTTTCGGCGCCGCCGACACCCCGGCAACCGACTGCCCGCTCGAGCGCTGGCGCGAGGCGGGCTCGCGTGAAGGGGAGGCTGCGCGGGACCGCCTGGCCGGCCAGGTGCAGATTGCACTCAAGGTTCTCGGTTCGGGCTTCCTCGAAGCGAACCCCGACCTCGCCGCCAGGCTGAAGTCCGGCGAGGTCAATCTCACAACCTGGTTCAACGAGCTGTTGCGTCTCGTCTACCGGCTGATCTTCCTGATGGTCGCCGAGGACCGGAACCTCCTTCACCCACCGAAGTCGAAGGCCGAGGCCCGCGCACTCTATGCCGAGGGTTACAGCCTCACCGCCCTGCGCAAGCAATGCTACCGCGCCGCCACCTGGGACAGACACCACGACCGCTACGAGGGCATCAAGATCGTCTTCCGGGCACTCGCGCAGGGACAGGAGGCGCTCGCCCTCCCAGCGCTTGGGGGCCTCTTCGCCGAGGACGGGCTGCCCCACCTCGAAACCGCCCGCCTGCGCAACCGCGCTTTCATGGAGGCGCTCTACCGCCTCTCCTGGCTCGCCGACAAGACCGGCATGGTCCCCGTCAACTGGCGTGCGATGGAGACAGAGGAACTGGGCTCGGTCTACGAATCCCTCCTCGAACTCCAGCCGCAGCTGGGCGATGACGGCAAGACCCTGCTTTTCGCCTCCGAGGCGGCCGAGCAGAAGGGCAACCAGCGAAAGACCACCGGCTCCTACTACACGCCCGACAGCCTCGTTCAGGCGCTGCTCGACACTGCGCTCGACCCCGTCCTCGACAACACCGAGGCCGAGTCGGACGATCCCGCCAGGGCGCTGCTGAAGCTTTCGATCATCGATCCCGCCTGTGGTTCTGGACACTTCCTGCTGGCGGCCGCCCGCCGCATTGCCACACGCCTGGCCCGCATCCGGGCCGAGGGCACGCCCTCGCTCGCTGACTTCCGCCACGCACTGCGCGATGTTGCGCGCTGCTGCATCCACGGGGTGGACCGCAACCCGATGGCGGTGGAGTTGACCAAGGTCGCGCTCTGGATCGAGACGGTGGACCCGGGCCTTCCCCTCGGCTTCTTCGATGCGCAGATCCGGTGCGGCGATGCGCTGCTCGGCGTCTTCGACCTGAAGGTGCTTGAGGAGGGTATTCCCGACGCCGCCTACAAGACGCTGACCGGCGACCACAAGGACGTCGCCAAGTTCTACGAACGCGCCAACAAGGACGCGAAGAAGGGTCAGAGCACGTTCGACTTCACCGGTGGCCGGTCCGACCTGCCGACCGCGCCCCTTTCGGCCGAGTTCTCCGATCTGCGCGATCTGCCGGAGGACACCGTGGAGGATGTCGAGGCCAAGGCGAAAGCCTACCGCTCGCTCCGGAAGCAGGACGCCTTCTTGCGGGCGCGCACGGGCTGCAACCTCTACACCGCGGCGTTTCTGCTGCTGAAGTCGGGCGAGGTGCCGAGCGGCAACTCCGAGCGGACCGTGCCCATCTCGCAGGATGTCTGGCTCGCGATTGGTCAGGGCAAAGGGCGCAAGCCCATCATGGAGAACGCAAAGGCGGCGACACAGGCTCGGGCGTTGCACTGGCCACTGGAATTTCCTGACATCATCGGGCGCGGTGGCTTCGATGTGGTGCTTGGCAACCCGCCGTGGGAGCGGATCAAGCTTCAAGAGAAAGAGTTCTTCGCCGCGCGTGATGCCGATATCGCCTCTGCACCTAACGCAGCAGCTCGCACCCGCAAAATCAACGCGCTGCGCGACGCTGAAGCAGGCACTCCGCAACGAGCGCTCTGGGACGCTTTCCAGGCTGAGAAACGCTTCTCTGATGCGATTTCAACCTTTGCTCGCGTCGACGGCGAAGACGGTGGCCGGTTCCCTTTCACAGGTACGGGCGATGTGAATACATATCAGTTGTTTGCCGAGCTGTTTTCCTGCCTAGCTGGACCTAACGGCCGCGCTGGCGTGATCGTTCCCACTGGCATCGCTACAGACGCAACGACAGCGCCATTCTTTTCTCATCTTGTGGATAAGCAGCGCCTTTCAAGCTTGGTGGATTTCGAGAACCGAGCGGGGTTATTCCCGGCTGTTGATAGCCGCATGAAGTTCTGCCTTCTTACTATCGGAAGAAACGAGCCAGCGGCACGCTTCGCATTCTTCCTTACTGAACCTGCACAATTGGCGGAGGCGGAGCGGAACTTCACCCTTAGCCCTGAACAACTCGCAGCCATAAACCCGAATACAAAGACAGCACCGGTCTTCCGCTCCCGTTGGGACGCCGAGTTGACGGCGAAGATTTACCAAAATACGCCAGTTCTAATTGATGAACGCCCTAAGTCGAAATCAAACCCTTGGATTTTGGATTTCCACACCAGAATCTGGCATATGTCTGAAGACTCTGGGTGGTTCCTAACACACTCTGATCTGGTCGAAAAAGGAGCAGAGCAGCGGGGTGTAAACTGGATTGTTAGAGGTTCGGGTGAAATCTTTGTCCCTCTGCTTGAAGCCAAGATGTTTCATCATTTTGATCATAGATGGGCTTCTTACGGCTCGAATGGAGACGACTTTGGGGAAGTCCAAATTAATCAGAAGCGGGATTCAGACTTTGAGGTCTTTCCTCGCTATTGGGTGCCGCAAGCAGAAGTGAAACGACGCTTGTCGGCAAAATCGTGGTCCGCTCAATGGCTCACGGGTTGGCGAGACATTACAAATGCCACCAACGAGAGGACAGCGATATGCGCGATCGCTCCATTGCGCGCAATAAACAACAAATTCCCATTGATGTTCCCAAGGGTGCCGCCACGACAGATTTCGGGGCTAATTGCGAATTTTTCCGCCTTTGCCTTGGACTTTGTGGCCAGGCAAAAAGTGGGCGGCACAAACCTTACACTCTTCATGCTGTTCCAGCTGCCGATTTTTCGCCCAGACTACTATACGCCCGAAAGGCAAGCGTTCGTTACCCCCAGAGTTCTCGAACTCACCTACACCTCGCGCAGCCTCGCCCCCTTCGCCCGCGATCTGCGCCATGACGGCCCGCCCTTCGCCTGGGACGAGGACCGCCGCGCGCTCCTCCGCGCCGAGCTCGACGCCTTCTACGCCCGCGCCTACGGCCTAACCCGCGACGAGCTGCGCTACATCCTCGACCCTGCCGACGTGAAGGGCCCCGACTACCCCTCGGAAACCTTCCGCGTCCTGAAGGAAAAGGAAATCCGCAAATATGGCGAGTACCGCACCCGCCGCCTCGTCCTCGAAGCCTGGGACCGTATGGAAGCGGATGGTACCTTCGTCGACCTCGGCCTCGCCGACGCTGTCGCCATGCCCGGCCCGCCACCCATTCAACTCCCGCCACTTGAGCAACTTCCCGACGCTGCTTGGGCACGCTCGGTACCGTCTCCGCGGCACGATCCGTCGGCGACACTCGCGGCAATTCTGAAGTCGCTGGATCGCCCAACGCCAATCCGCACGGTCCGTCTGACCGCAGCGATCATGCTCGAACCCCACCTTTTGACACCCCTTCTTCCGCCTGAGGATCAGACCCAATGGCGGCGTCTGGTAGGCCAGGAGGCAGAGCCTCATTCCGGAAACGTTATCGGCTTCGCCGCGCGGACCGCGCCGGGATGGAATGCCGCCATCACAAACCATCGCGGCAATGGCCGACTGATTGAGGACCTCGCAGCCGGAACCTGGGCGCCGGGCACAGGTCTGGAAGCCTTTGACACGGCGGGCTGGCCAGAAGGGCGCGCCGGGTTCGTCATCAACGCACTGCGAAACCTGAACATCGACGCAACCATGAACGCTGCCCCCGACGAGGTTCGGGACTGGATCGCGAATGCCGCAGCAGGATGATCTCTTTCCGGTTCCGCC